>CEOP01008581.1_pt1 | contig 22272 bp, 11 predicted proteins | sample 361301 | NCBI WGS metagenome assembly CEOP01 (sample SAMEA2619548, study PRJEB7988) | marine metagenome | biome: marine biome (ENVO:00000447); feature: deep chlorophyll maximum layer (ENVO:xxxxxxxx); material: "saline water (ENVO:00002010), including plankton (ENVO:xxxxxxxx)" | depth 55 m
CTTCAGCGAGCCATGTGGACCACTTACCAAGGACGGGCGAATCCACATACTGATTTCCTCCCAGAGAAGTGAATGTATCTGGCATAACCAGAATCACTGGCTTCATCTCTCCCGTAGAAACCAATCGTTCATGGCGTTGAGGGAGGGTTTCTCCGAATGCCTTCCACCCTGCTCTTTGTGGGCCGCTTGATGTGAAGGGAGCAAGATAGATGACAACGGGAAGTTTTCCTCCACGTTCTAAAATTTCCAATCCCTCGGGCGCAAGGTGGACAAGAACTTCTCGCTCTGTTGGGTCTCCGAGACGATTTTCAAGCAAGTTGGAATCAAAAGACCATCGTTCAACGCGACCACGAACTGGAGTGAATTGGTGTGCTGGCATGGTAGCGGGTAGATGTCGTGATTCATGTGTTCTGCGGTGCTGGGGTCTTTCCAATGGACGCCGTTTTGCCAAAGAAAAAGAGGCCAGCACCCCCTCATTGCTCCAGTGGAAACAAAGGGGTAGTCTTCCATTTGGGAATTCATTATAGAGTGTAGGCAACCGAGTCAAGTATCTACGGGTGGGAAAGAGATGGCCTCAATTCAAGAATTTGATTTACCGGCGCGTTGGACATCTTTGATTCAAGACAACTTCTCAGAAGCGGTGCATAATCTTGCACACATGTGGCCCGACGAGCAATCACTGGCTGTATCTTATCGTATCATTGAAGGATACGACCATGAATTTGCCCAAGATTTACTCGCCAACCCCGAGCACCATTTTTTGGCCGCCAATCACGCATTGAGGCAATTTTTACTCGATGCTGGCCACGGCAATATTCTGCCCTTTGTTAGAATTGAGCACCTGCCAAGCGACCAAACACGAACCGTCTCACAACTTCGTGCCGACGACATCGGACAAATGGTTGCTCTTGACGCTGTTACAACCAAAATTTCTGGAGTTCGTCCACGATTGTATTCCGCAGTCTTTGAATGCGTTGCATGCGGCCACCATACGGAAATCAATCAGCCAAACGAACAAGAATTGATTGAACCTTTGCAATGTTCCCAAATCGACGGTGGGTGCGGCCTACAAAAGCGTCAGACTCGCTTTCAGTTGCAACAGAAAGCTTCCCATCTGATCAATTCACAATTCATTGAGTTACAGGAACTTCCAGAACAAATGAAAGGTGGAATTCAACCTGAACGAATCATCTGTATCGGTGAGCAGGATTTGGCTGGTAAATTAAACCCAGGAGACCGAGTCAAAGCCAACGGCGTTCTCTTTATTCGCTCTCAACGCAAAGGAGGAAAAGACACACCGGTGTTCGATATTTTCCTACGAATCCATTCCCTTGAACGGCAAAACATTCCTTTGGAAGAGATCATTATCACGGAAGAAGAAGAACTTGAAATCCGTAATCTGGCGCGTCAACCGGACGTGAAGGAACTGTTAACGCGCAGCATTGCTCCATCGATTTTTGGCATGGAGTACATCAAACGGTCACTCATGTTGCAATTGTTCGGAGGGGTTGCCCAACTGAATCCAGATGGAACCCGAAACCGCGGGGACATCCACATCTTGCTCATGGGAGACCCCGGTGTTGCGAAATCACAACTTCTCAATTACATGGCGTCCATTTCTCCAAGAGGCAGATTCACGTCGGGTCAATCGGCATCCGCCGCTGGTTTGACAGCAGCCGCGGTTCAAGACGCAACGGCGGACGGACGGTGGACCTTGGAGGCAGGGGCCCTTGTCCTTGCAGACCTTGGGCTTGCAGCAATTGACGAATTCGATAAGATGAACACCGCCGACCGTTCGAGCATGCACGAAGCCATGGAACAACAACGCATTTCAATCTCCAAAGCAGGGATCAATGCAAGTTTGAGGACCCGTTGTGCAATTCTTGCAGCTGCAAATCCAAAGGCAGGCCGCTTTGAACCCGTGAGCGACTTACCTTTCACAGCGCAAATTGACCTTGCACCACCGTTGGTTTCTCGGTTTGACATTATTTGGTTGATTACCGATACTCCAGATGGTGATAACGACCAAAAGATTGCGCAGCACATTATTGCAAACCGAATGAAAGGCAGCAGTGAGTTGTTGGTCAATGAAGGCTCCTTGCCCGACCCTTCAAGGCCGACTGCGTCGTCCAAAACCACCACCAAAAAGAAGGGCGGAACGTACGATATTCTCCCACGAGAAATTCTGCGAAAGTACGTTGCTTACTCAAAACGGAACATCCATCCAAAACTAACAGAAGAGGCAAGAGAGGCCATCGTGGGATACTATGTTGAAACCCGAAAGTCCGGTGGCGAATCATCAGACAGCGTCGCCATAACTGCACGTTCACTTGAGGCCTTGTCGCGTCTTGCAGAAGCAAGTGCGCGCATCCGCCTTTCCAACGAAGCAACGATTGAAGATGCAGAAATGGCCATTCAACTCACTAAATTATGGCGACACGATTTGATGGGAGAGCATTTCGATGAAACAACCATGCAATCTGGTAAGAAGGGAACGGTTCGCAACCAAGAAAAAATCATTCTTGACCTTGTATCAACGCTCCAAAACGAGTCGGGCAGTTCAGCCAACCTTCTCGATGTGTTGACCGAAGCAGGGCGGAACGATATCGGCCGTGAAAAGGCGGAAGATATCATTGACAAACTTTGCAGAGAAGGGCGAATGATGCGTCCTTCTGGATACGAGACCCTGCAAGTCGTTTGATTCCAAATGAGGGTGGTGCTCATGAAGGTTGAGCCCTTCGCAGGTTCATGGCCGGTGAACCCGAAGGCGATGTGAGTCGCTCAGACCTGTTGGACCCTGTCCAAATAGGCTTCATGTGCGGCTTGGAGGTTCACCAACAATTGGCTACGGGAAAGCTCCACTCTCGTCAAACCGGAGAATTGTACGATGTTACTGCTGAAACGGTCCCTGATGATTGGCCTCGTTTCGCTCGTAAACTTCGGGCATCTCGTGGGGAAGGGGGCGCCATAGACATCGCAGCTCGTTTTGAAGCAAAGCGCAATCGTTCCTTCATTTATGCACAATCTCCTAATTCAGGGCTGATTGAACTTGACGAGCAACCTCCGGTTGAATTGGACCAAGACGCAGTTGACATCTCTCTAACGGTTGCAGCATTGTTGGGAGCCCATCCAGTTTCAATGATACAAACGATGCGCAAAACCGTCGTTGATGGCTCAAACACAAGTGGATTTCAGAGAACATCGTTGATCTCCACAGGAGGACTGTTGGAAACCAAGGAAGGCCAAGTGGGTGTAGAGGTCTTGTGTTTAGAAGAGGACAGTGCCCGAAAACTGGATACAATCGATGTTCAAGGTGGCCAACAGGTGTTGTACAATTTGGACCGATTGGGACTTCCTCTTATCGAGATTGCTACATCCCCTGATGTCCAAAGCCCCGAACATGCAAAGTCCACTGCCATTGCCTTGGGGCGTATTTTGCGCCAAACCCGCCGTGTTCGTCGCGGCCTTGGTAGCATTCGCCAAGACCTAAACGTCTCTATCGGGGCGGGCGACCGGGTTGAAATCAAAGGATGTCAAGATTTGGATTGGATTCCCCGCATTATCCGATTGGAAATGGCCCGCCAATTGCACTTTTACCGCCTCGCCAACGATTTGAGAGCGAGTTTGGACCTACCAGCACTTCCACCTCACAGAAACGACGACGATGTTGAGGTTGAACAGCGTGTTTCAGAACGCGTTGAACAACATTTACCATGGGCCATTCACGATGTCTCGGAGGCGTTTGCACACTGTGAATCGGCGATGATCAACAAAGGTCTTGAAGCCGGCTCGTCAATGATGGCTCTCCCACTTCCAGGATTGAAAGGAAAACTGGGAACAAAAACAGCCGATCACAACGGCGCCCAACTTCCTCGGTTGGGGCGCGAACTCGCCGGGGCGTCAAAACTAGCGGGTGTCAAAGGTATCTTTCACGCCGACGAACTCCCTGCCTACGGCATCTCTGAGGATGAAGTCTCCAAAGTCCGAACCTCATTGGCGTTGAATGATGAGGATGGATTTGTGTTGTGCTGCGCCCCGGTTTGGCAGGCCGAACTCGCTCTTGAGGCCGCTTTAAGCCGCGCACGTCTTGCTTGGCATCGCATTCCTCAAGAGGTCCGGAATGTGGTTGTCAAGAAAGGTTCTCCAGAAGACGGTACGACCGCTCCAATGCGCCCCCTTCCTGGTCGCTCGAGAATGTACCCTGAAACGGATGTACCTCCGCAACAGGTCATGCCTTCGCACTGGCAAGAGATATCCGACAATTTGCCGATGTCAGATTCGGAACGTGCCGAGAGACTTCGTGGTTTGGATATCTCAGACGACCAAGCCTCTCAGTTGCTTGCTCGCGAGTTGGATGATGTGTTTTGGAACCATAAGTCAACCCTTCCCGAAAAAGGGTGGGCGTCCCTGTTGTTGGTTCACGATGAAGAGCATCCCATGATGCTGGTTCACGTTCTTTCACTTCGTGAAGACGGTCTTCTTTCACGTGAAAACATGGACCGTGTGATCGAGGCTCATGCTGGCCAAAATCCAGCAAAAGAGACACTTGCTGCTTACTGCGAGGCGCACGAACTTGCCCCTGGGGACGTCAGTGGCCTTGCAGATGTGATCGATAAGATCATTGCCGAACGTCTTGATTTTGTCAAGGAGCGAGGAATGGGTGCGATGGGTCCTTTGATGGGGATTGTCATGCAAGCAGCAGGAGGCGCAGATGGCAAAGAGGTCAGCGCACTCCTCCGTGCAGCAATTCAGTCGGTCACGGAGTGATTGCATGATAAGGCGGATGGCCATTCTCTGCATCCTTTTTGCCCTATGTGCTGCGGCTTTCCCAGTTCAAGCAACATCTGAAGATTCCTGGCAACTCGATTGGGAAGTTGACCTTGGCGAAGGTTATATCTCCACGAAACCGGTCATCGCCAATGAAACCGTATTTGTTAGGTCATCTGGCTTTTGGACTGGAGATGAACGACCCCAAGTCTTTGCGTTTTCTTTGGAAGGGGAGCAGCGATGGAATCGAACGAGTGCAACGACCGTTCAACATGACATGAGTCCCTTGATGCTCATTACAAATGGAACGGGTCCGTGCGGCTCTTGGCCAGAACTCCTTGTCGTGGGCTGGGCTGATGGAACGGTAGAGGCGTTGAATCCGGAGAATGGGACTTTGGTTTGGAATCAGTCTTCATATGTTCAGGGCTGGGGGATTACGGGAGCTCTTGCAGTTGACGGGGATCACCTTGTCCTTCCTACACGAAATGGATTGATGCGAATTTGTTTGTCGGACGGCACAATTGACTTTGATGTCGAATTGGACCTTGGTTGGCGAAATGGAGTATTGGTCACTGATGGTGGCTTCTACATCGGCGATGAGGCGGGCACATTGTGGCACGTTAACCGCGAAGGCAATGCCTCTTCATTTGCTTCATTAGAAGGCTCAATACGCCATCCGCCCCTTCTCACGAATGCAGGCATCTTGGTTCATGTCCAACACCCAACCTCAAGTGCTATTTACACGATTAATCTTTCAAATGAAACACCTATTTTGCTCCACGAGAGCGGCCCTTCTCCAGCGATTCCTTCCATGAAGGGCGATTATGTTGTGACAGGAGACAGTTCCTTTCTCTCCACCTTTGAATGCCAACAGCATTGCACGCTTCGCTCGCAATATTCCACGACTACTAACGGAGAACTTGTTTGGGTGGAAATGAACCGGATTTGGTATTCGGTGAATCTGCCCAATGGCCATTGGTCAATGGCGAGCATAAATCAAACTGGAGCGATTACCAATTCCACCAAATTCTCAACCTCTCATGACGGTTATGGCACCGCCGCTCCTGCCTTTGATGGACAACGAATGGTTATGGGCAATGATGCTGGGATTTTGATGATGTTCACGTTGGGCCAAGAATCGCTTCTTGACTCAGAACCGGTCATCTCAGAACCGTACGATTGGACTCCGGCTTTTGGAGCCTTTATTCTCATCTGTTTCCTGTTTGTGGGGGCTTATTCAACTTCGCTACAGCGGATAGATTGGGCATGGAAAATCGTTGTTTTGACGATGCTCATTTCCATGCTTTTGCTGATGCCGGACCTTTCATCTTCATGGTCTCAGACCGTTTCAGAACAAACGGCGAGTGAGAAATCTGACCAGTGGAATAACACATGGCCCGAAGCATGGGCGGGCACGCAGATCGTGGTCATTGAAATCGACGGTGAGCAAGAGACCGTTGGCGGTCTTTTGGGCCACGAGACCGCGCTTGATTTGACACTCGCAGCGGCCCAAGATGCCTCGTGGGAAGTTGAGGTTGAGTCAACGGAACTTGGAGCATTCGTGGTTTCAATCAACGGTGAAGAAGGCTCAGGATGGGAGTATTTCCTCGATGGAGAACGTGCTGGACAGTCTTCAGACCTCCAACCCGTTTCAGAATCCACAGTCCTTGAATGGCGGCTTGTTCGTCGGTAGGCTCAAGGAGGTACGCCCTTTCGGAGGGTTCATGTTCCAAGCTTTTGGTGTCCACGGGCCCGAACTGACTCCGTTTGCGGACATGGTCATCGACCTGCTTCTAGCAGGCATCGCCTTTGCACTTCTCATCAGTGCGCCACGCACTTCAAAGTACGATGTTGCACTTCTTGCAACGTTTGTCGTTTCTGTAACAGCATTGAGGGTACTCCTTCAACCCGTTCCAAACGTTCAGCCAGTGACCGTTGCGGCATTGCTTGTCGGCGCTCAACTCGGAGCCCGGAGAGGTGTTGCCTTTGCCGTGTTGGTCACCCTTCTCTCCAATGCTCTGATCGGAGACGGTTGGTGGACCTTGTTCCAGGCCATTGGCTGGGGTGCAGTAGCAGTCCTCGGCTCTCTAATCAACTTTGGAACTGTTGAACGATTCCATTCAGGGCGGCTTTATTTGGCCGCTGCAGGTTCTGCGTTCTTATTCGATTTCATCGCTTCTCTTTCAATCTACGCGCCTGGAATGACACTCGGCGAGTTCGCAGTGTATCTTGCTCACGGCCTGCCGTTCGATGTTCTGCATGCTTTGGGCAATCTTACCTTCGCAGTATGGTTTGGACATTTTGTATTCCGTACACTTGAGGCCATAGAATCTCCCGAGCAATTAGAACAAGCGGTGGTAGAAGACAATGTCGTCAATGGATGAGGCCCCTTCAATGGCGCTTATCGTTCGCGCCGACCTTAACCTTTCAGCAGGGAAAACGGCTGTACAATGCGCCCACGCCGCAGTGCAATGCGCTTTAGAAGCTCGCCGAAAACACGCACGACTCATGGAGCGATGGAGAAGGACGGGGGCCAGAAAAATATGCCTCGTAGCTGAGAATTTAACATCCCTTCATCGTCTTGCGAGTGAGGCCCAAAACGCCAATTTACCCTATCACTTGGTTCAAGATGCTGGTCATACCGAGGTGGCGCCAGGGACCATCACGGTCCTTGGAATCGGGCCAGCGCCACGAAGGTCGCTGGATTTGATTACCGAAGATTTGTCAACACTTTGAGGTGAAGATGTGGGTTTTCGTTCATTCATTCATCATCTAACGGCGCCAAGATCCAAGGCGAAGCCTGTTCGGGGTAATGTCAAACTTGTGTGCATTGTCAACCAATCTTTGAAAATGGGAAAAGGAAAGGTCGCTGCCCAAGTGGGCCATGCTTCGGTTGAATCGTTTCTGCGTACGGGCAGAACACATCCACATTTTTTGGAGGCTTGGCTTTCAAGCGGGCAAAAGAAAATATGTCTAAAGGCAAAGGACGATGTTGCCTTTGAAGAACTGATTTCTTGCGCTCAAGAAGCCAACATCCCCTTCCACATGGTTCGAGATGCAGGGCATACTCAAATTCCGAGTGGCTCGAAAACAGTTCTCGCTTTGGGCCCCTATCTTGAGGATGAACTTGACGGCATTACTGGGGAACTGAAGTTATTGTGAGTCTCCAAGGCATTCATGAAGGATGGCGCAGAGCCACCTCCATGCGCGAACATCCATCCGAACGTATTGATTTCCGTTCAGATACAGTAACGCAACCTACCAAGGCCATGAGAGATGCAATGATGAGCGCTCCTGTTGGCGACGATGTTCTGGGTGACGACCCTACTGTTATTGCTTTACAAGAGCGTATGGCAACCATGTTTGACAAAGAAGCAGCCCTTTTCGTTCCATCCGGGACCATGTCAAACGCCATTGCCCTCAGGACTCACACGGTCCCGGGCGATGAGATCGTTTGCGACAAAACAGCTCACATTTATCGGTATGAGGGCGGCGGATATGCAGCATTATGCGGGGCATCCATCGCGCTTGTTGACGGTGAAAAAAGCCTCATGACGCCCGAGCAGGTCAAACGGGCCATCCGCAAAGCCGAAGGTTCCGGAAGCCACTACCCCAATGGCAGTCTTGTATGCGTGGAAAATACAACCAATTTGGGAGGGGGTTCGTGTTACGATCAAGCAACCTTTGACCAAATTGCAATCCTTGCTAAAGCCAACGATTGTAAAACCCATATTGACGGCGCTCGGATTTTCAACGCTGCGATTGCGACAGGGGTTGACGTTGCTACCATGTGCAAACATTACGACTCTATATCCGTGTGCCTTTCAAAGGGATTAGGCGCGCCCGTCGGCTCGGTATTGATTGGGTCTTCATCGTTCATTGCCCGTGCCCATCGATGGAGGAAGTTGTTTGGTGGAGGTTGGAGGCAAGCAGGAATGTTAGCAGCTGCCGGAATGCATGCACTCGACCATCATGTGGAGCGGTTGGCGGAAGACCATCAGCGCGCGACAACGATTGCAAAGGCCCTTGACGGCATGAACCCTTTTTCCGTGGACATGAGTACCGTTCAGACAAATATGGTCTATGTGGAATGCACCAAACCTGCAAGCGAGATTGCGTCCGAATTGCAGAAGAATGGAGTTGATGTATTCGATATCTCCCCAACTCACATTCGCATTGTGGTTCATCTCCACATCACAGACGATGATGTCAATGCTTTTATCGCTCTGTGCAAGCAACTTTTTGACAGTTGAGCCTTCATAATAGGTCGGCGTTATTTCGTTGTATGGAATTCCATTCATCAAATACGGAATGCAAATTTAATCCTGACTCAAACGAGGCCGACATTGTTTGTGATTTATGCCAATCAATGATTGACTTTGACCCCAAAACGGGTTGGTCTGCACCGCTCAATACTATTGAGCATGAGCGAGCAATAGCCCTGTTTGGCGGCCCTTCAGCCCCTGCTTCTTCGCGCTGGAAACGTTTGGCGAGTTCACTCGGAGAAACCGAACACGCAGGCTGGGCCCGACTGAGTTCGGATTGGGATGACCCGATCAAAACCCTCCCTTGCAGCGAGAGTGAGTTTGAGAGTTTACACCAATCCATCGTTCAAGGTTTTGCACTTACCAGTCAACAGCAGCGATGGATGGCAAAAGGGATTGAGTTCCACAATGGCTCATTTTTCAGAATAATGAATGGGCGCCAGTATCTTGACGATGTTGAGCTTCCTTCTGTTGTCAGTTTGCGTTCTCTTTTTCCAGTTCTTGCAAGTAAAGATGTTCGCCGAGGGTGGGATCTTTCAGGCCTTATCGTAGGCCTTTCGTGCACAACTCCAATTTTGAATGCCAATGGCGAAGGTGGCAATTTAAACGAGATCCTGCGAGGCATAGAAACTGCAGATTCCAATTCACGCGTTATGATAGCGATGCTATCTTGGCTTTCAACCCGTGTCAAGATTGACCGTCTAAATGGCGATGAAACCTCACCGCGTTCTGGCTATGTGTCATGGGCGTACGATGTTCGTAGCGAGGTTCTAAGACGCGGGGGGAGAATCGATAGAGCTAAACTTTCAGAAGCATTCTCAAATCATCCAGCTGGGTTGTTTGATTGTTATCAAGTTCCATGGATGCAGGAGTGGGAACGTTCGACCGAACACCACCTTCCCGCAAGGACACTTGACCGGCCCCTTAGGGTTTCAGAAAAACACATCTCGTTTCGAGTCCGGAACAAATCGGGCAGAACTCGACTGGTTCAAGTCCCCCGGCAACCGGATCTTTGGGCGATTCTCATCTCCCTTTCCCTTTCTCCACTTAATTCCGAAGCGGGCAAGACGCTCCTGGGCCTCCAACACAATTGGAATATTGCCTACATCAAGAAGGACACTCCATCCCAGAACATGATTCGCTCATTGGAATTTTGCCATGAGATTCTAAACGGCCTCAGTGATCGTGTGTACGTCAAGAATGCGGAGGTATTGGTGTTTGGAAAACTGGGACATTGCTATGAGATCAAAGTGACTCATGGCCAACACGGCGCCCCATACCTCATCTCCCATTTCCGCGATTTTGGTCGTGGACAAAAACATCCGATTTGCATCCATAATGGTCAGTATCATTCCACAGTGCCCCTTGGAGACACAATCGGTTCAGTTATCCTTTCAATGTACAATGATACTACGGCAACGCTGAACATCGGCAGTCTCAATGAGGTATTGATTTCCAATCCACCGTTTGGGTTCCCTCGCCGTCCTGTAAACGAGGAATGGATCGCAGCCCTCAATCAGGATGCGCTCAAGGAATTGACCTTCCATCAACATCACTGGGTCAGTGATCCTTGGTACGAAGCGCGGCCAAAACCACGCGAAGAGATCCCTGAAGCCCACCCCGGTCTACGTGGGTTGCTCGCCCGTCAATTCAGGGGCCAGCAGAGTATTGAGAAACGTGTTTATGAGTGGAATAAACGCTTCCAGGAGCATTTCGAAGAAACAGGAACATTTCCTTACGAAGATGTTGTATCGCGGTGGGCGAATCAAGTGCCTCCTTACATCAACAATCCACATTCATTCGCTAGAGGGCGTGCATACGTGCGCGCTCAGCAATACGGCCGGTGGGGCAGAATGGCCATGAGGTACCGCCACATTGCGATGCCCCGTAACAGAGACGATGTCCATGAAGTGGGCGATATGCGTGACGGCGAACGCCGATGGTGCGAAGTTTATGCACGTGTTTGGGAGGTACTGATTTCACAACCACTCGGCTCAGATGTACAGATACCAAACGATTTGGGCGAAGCGGTTGAATTTAGTGATGTTGATTTGCAGGTGACCTTACGTAACACCATTGAGCGCAGATTTGTCACTGCAATCTCTCAATTGCTCGGATACGTTCGGGACGGCGAACAACATCACTCCGTTGTTTTCATTCGCAGGGACCATCCAAGGCCGAATGCACGCCTTCGCTTGACCGACCTTCTTGCCGAGACCCAACGGCGTCAAAATGTCAGAGGGGCCCCTCCACGGTGGTGGAATTATGTCGACGCTCGTCGCGCACCGGATGCTGTAGAATGGCATCCGTGGCAGTTCCATGAGGATTTGAGAGACACGCCCCGTCAACAAGCCAGACAGCCACGTTTGGACGACGACTTCAACGGACTTGGCGAATTGTTCGGTTGAGACGGTTGTTGTGAACAAGAGCAGATACGGCCAGTAAGGCAATCACAGCCATCGGAGAAAGGAATGGGAGGCTATCATCTCCTTCTGATTCGTTGGATTTAGCGGGTTCATCAGGTTCTTCAGGGATTGGTATGACTTCGTAGATGAGGTGGATTTGGAGGTCGTCACCGTCGTGCGGCTCGGGAAGGTCGATCGCCGTATTCCCCTGCAATTCATCTCCCAATGCAATGATGTCAAGAACAATGTGCGGATAGGTGCCAAGTCCGTTTGAACCTTCATCAAATTCCGCATGCCCTTCAACAACCCACGCCGTAACATTAAGCGTTGAATTCTCAAGGTGCATTGCATCAATGTCAAGACTCCAAGTCACGATGCCTGACTGATTGTTGGTAGTCGAGGCCGGTGTCCAACTGAAGCTTGTTGTACCTTCACCAAGTCGAAGGTCGTTAGAGGCAATGTTGGAGAATTCACTTTCCAACGAAGCCTCATCAGTGACGCTCCCGATCTTTTTCATCGTGCCGTTGAAGACAACGGCTGGAGGGGCGTTGCCCCCATACTTCGAGTTCCATCGCGCATCAATGTATTCAGAACCAAAAGGGTCTTGAGTTTCACCAATCGCTCTATGGACGTGGTATTGTTGAATATTTCCGCCGTTGGCCTGTACATCATCCAATGCGTGTTCGACATCTACACAATTTTCACACCACGTTGCGGTGTATACTTCAACAACGGCCGGAAGATCAGACAAATTTGTTGTGGAAACCGAGGTATTGTTTGCTTCGGCCCACTGTCCACCAAACATCATCCCATTGTTGAGGGGTTCAGCAGGCAATGCTGGTGCTACAGGGGCAAATAAGGCGAACAACATCAGCGTAGCTAACACCGGCATTACAGGGCGCATGTACACCCCACCGGGAAGGCGGATATGAAACCGTCTTCTTTTTGCTTACTCTTCTGCGCCGTCTTCTACGCCCCCATCCTTGGATGAGGAATCGAAGTCGGTTTCTTCAAGAGCTGAGAACATCTGTCGAGCTTCTGGTAGTTGACCGGTGGTGGCCTTGTGTTCAATGTCTTTCAAGCGATTTGTCAAGCCTGCTGGTGAAAGTCCGACTGCTCCAGCAACGCGTCCCAGGTTGCCATGGTTCAAACCAATCAAACACAGTGCAGCATACATGGCACATCCTGCAATAAAGGGGATGGCGACGTTTGTCAGTGGTCCTTCAGCAGTTGGCTCTTCAAGGTCATTCATGATGTTCCAGAACACGGTATTGACGAGTTTCAACTCTTCCTCGTTGAGTTTTTCAGCAAGAGCGCGGTCAAGGTTCTCAGCAGCGATATCGAGTTTGTCAGCTCGCAATGCAGCTCGTGTGATGCCTTTTGGAGCTGCAACCCATTTTTGTCGTAGGCGGGCTTTGTAGGACTTCATGATGGTTGATTTGGCGTTCTTGAATTGCTGTTCAGTTATGTTGTACTGGGCCATCACCACTTGGGGGTTAAATGCAGGTGTGCGGAGCCACTCATGAGAGATGACTGCGATGGCCAATGCGATGATTTGCAGGTTGTCTTGATGTGTTTCCCCTCGCAATTCACGCTTCTTACGAGTGATGGATGTCTTGGGGCAGCTGAGTTTGGCCTGTTCACCGGGAGTCAATGTTCGACGGACTGCTTCTTGCTCAGGTGACAACTTTCGGCAAGCAGCGTCAACAAGATGAGTGGTTGCTCGGGCCAAATTGTCTCCAAACATTCGGGCAAGGGTCAATTTGACCTCGCGGCACATAGGGTCTTTCTCACGCTGACTGGATCGGTCAGCGCGACCCAAGCGAATAAACAAAGCGCGCTGGGCTGATGTAAGGCGTCTACCAGCGTGGTCGGTTCGGTCACCAAAGGGATTCATTCGACCACCTTGGGCTGCATTTGGGTTGTTGGCAAAAACATCCAATGCTTCCTGTGTGCGCTCTTCGCCCATGCTGATGGAGCTGTTGGTGTCTGCATCATTGGTATAGTTGTCAATTGCAAGGCCGCATGCCTGGCAAGTCATCTCTGCTCGGGCTTCATCAACATCAAATTCAGTTCCGCCGCAATCTTCGCATTCATGTTTGTATTCCATTTTTGTTCACTTCCTCTTATACAGTCTCGTTACAGGTTATAAAGGCCGGGATTTTCTCCGCCCTCCAAGGCAACCTTTTCATTCAAGACATATTCTTATTATCAAACGACCTATATAAAGATACCGCTTAATTGCCCACTTGCCATGTAAGGATAAAAGCCGATATTCACCAGATATTGCGACTTTTCTCCCTCTTTTACCACAGGTCTTCTGGCCAGTTCATGTCCGCGAGAGTACGCCATCAGGGTCGCTATATTAAACATGAACGCTTCTAATTCAAGCAAACCACTGTTTTCTCCTGTGGTCGTTTTCACACACCACCTTCAATAAGGGTCGCCGTTTTCTTCAAAGCGGGGGTTGAAAAATTGTCGGATTCAAGAATAAGTTCCGAATTTATCCCCGCTGGTCGCGGCCTTCCGTCATGGGCTTTGGAGGCTCTTTGCGCTAAGGAATCAGCGACAGTTATGGTCATTCATCCAACGGAACAACATCGTAAAGACACCCTCGAATCTCTTCATCACCGAGGAAGTTCTCCGAACCCCCAACTTCATATCACACTCAATCAACTTCTGCGTTTACTGCACGTTGATTTTCGTTTACCCGTTCTTTTGGATGACGAAGCCTCATCATTTATGGGGATTCATAAGCGATGTGCTGTTGCAGCTGAACAACATAAATTCCCTCTGCTTCATACCGGTGCAAACGGCAATTGGACTATCAAAAAAACACAACGCCTGCAGCACTTGCATGGCCACTTAAGTTCCCTTCTCAATCCGTTTGATTGGGAGAACAACCCAGGAATTGATGCTTACGAGAAGATTCTTCGTTCGTTTGAACGGGAGCATGGAGGTACGCTTCCAGTCCTCCTTCCGCGGCATGTCCTTGGGGCTCTTGACGGTTCAGATACAGTACCGTTTCACTTCTCTCATCTCGACGGTATTCTCCTTCTTGATCACGCTCCAGATTTCACAGAACTTGAGCGCGCTATTCTCATTTCACTCTCACGTTTCATACCGGTCCATCAATTGATTAATCCGGGCTCATTTCGCCTTGGCCATCATGGAGCATTTCTCGTCGATGAATATCCTTGTGACCAAGAGTCACTTCCGAGTTGGGTGCCGCAACATACAGTTTGGACACCAAGCGATGATTCATGGAGGTCGCCTATTGGGTTTGAACACGATACCAACTTTACGCGTATAGCAATTGATGACCGAGCCCAAATCGTGAACGCTGCACTTGAATTCATCGATCAATATCGTCGTCAATCTTCGGGAAGAGTCCTCATCATTGACGGCGCTGCCAGAGACCGAGCACACCTTTGGTCTCAATCACTCGCGACATTGGGCATCCAATGGAATGCAGCGTCGGATTCCCTGGATGGGCAGCCTCTGTTTCACGCTCTTTTGCAAGCAGCTCGTTTGTCTCAAGGAATGAGTGCATGGGGCCTCAACGCTCTTTACTCAATGATGGATTCTACATCTTTGCCTCTTGCAGAAGACATGTATCCGGATTTGTTGCATCCAACAGAGGAATCATGGCGGCCAAGACCGCATCAGGACATCCTGCAAGGGATGGCTCAGCAATTTCACGTACTTGGTGGCCCTGGCGCCATTTCACGATGGGTTGGTGCGCTTTCCCGTGCAAAACCTTCTGCTACCGACCGAAATCCTAGGGAGCGTGAGCAAGCACTTGAAGAAACGCAATGGTGGATTTCATGCCTGCTTCATTCGTGGAAACCATTGCTCATGGGCGAGGACATTCACATGTTGAAGTACGATGTATCTGGATGCAGTTCTGGAGCTGGACTCCCCCTCCCTCCTTCTCCTGATAACGGGACTTCATGGCTAATACAATTTGTAAAATGGCTTGACTTCGATGAACTATCACGTCGAAAGGCCCCCTTTGATCGAAGTTTGGGGACATTCCACACTCTTTTGGAATCCATTCAAAGAATTCAATCTACAATGAAACAAGAGGGGGTATCGTCGTCCTTTGATGGTACTGAATTTATTGAATTGCTCACCTATATTGGGCAGATCACGACGCTTTCAAGCACGCACATCAAGACATCAGGGATTGAAGTATTGACTCCAAAAGAAGCGATAGGACTTGAAGCAGACTTGATTATTTTAGCAGGACTTGATGTTGACGCATGGGTGATGAAATCTTCAGTTGTTCCATGGTTGGATGCAAAGGCTCAACTCGAGCTTGGCATGTTTCAAACAGATTTACTCATACGTCAGGGGCGTCATCACATCAAACATTTACTCAATGCTGCGCCTATGGTGGTCATGTTTGATTCTACACATGAAGATGGAGGCGGGCCAAGCGCCCCTTTTGGAGAATGGTTGGCCGATGTACGGCGTTCAGGCGAATGGGATGCGATGCGCTCACCGCCTCCATTCATACCAACTTCAACCTATCAAGGTGAATCTCCCTCAAGGCGTTGGGAATGGAAATCAAGAGAACTCGGGCAAGGCAGTTGGCTTTGCCCTAGAACCTCATGGGTTGCCGATGAAGACGGCAAGCGTCGCACCATTCGTCATGGGCCCTTTCCTCGCGATGCGCGCCAACAATTAGGTATGGACCTCAAACATTCCATTCAGCCCCGAACAACAAGCAATCATTCAGCAGCGCTGATCAACTCCTTTGAGGCATCAATTCAGAACGACCGTAAGCAGCGAGAACCCTCGCTGAAAGCAATTGAAGCAGGCACTTCGCTTTCTTGGGAGCATCGTTCACATCTTCTCCACATTGACACCTTGAATCTCAGGCCCACTCATTCTTCGTCAAAAGCCCCTGGCTCCACGGCAGCCCAATGGCCTCACCTTGGTCACAGGGAAGAAAAGGTCGTTTCCCTGAGTGTTGATCCGCGACCACTTCCCGCATATTCCAACGAAGCACTCTCCATGAATCATCGGTTTGGCATGATCGATGCTTCGCTTAACCGAGGTGTTTGGTCACCAAGTCGTCTTGAGAAGTGGCTTCAGTGCCCCAGAGGCGCATGGGTCACCCAATTTCTGCATGCACAGAACGAGGATGAAGGTATTTCAGAAGATGTAGATTTCAGAATTCGCGGTATACTTGCACATGAAGTCGCGGGGGCTCTCCTTACCGGCCATGGTGTGTCGGTGAGTGGGCCTGACTTGAAACGAATCGAACCTCTTCATCAAGGCCCGATGGGGGATATTGCCGCAGGATGGGATACGATATTGGCGTATCTCAATGAGCATGTACAATGGCTTGGACGCCATAATGCGGTATCTGTCCACCGAACCCGAGACCTCATTGATGCAACCCCTGCACAATGGAATGAATACCAAGAATCGGGTGAGCCGATTTCACCAAGAGGGCGCCTGTTCCGAATGTATGAATCTGACCTCACACTGGAACATGCAGCGCCGATAGCATGCGAGTGGAAAGCACTCCTTGGGAAAAAGAGCGTCACCATCGATGCGTCAGATGACAACGACCAACCCTCATCGTTCGAGATGTTTGGTTATGCAGACCGAGTTGATGTTGTTGTCCTCAACGAAGAACAGCAACGAATCCTCACAGAAGCAGGGTTGCTTGATGTCTCATCCGAATCCCCAAAACCAGCTCCATTGGATGGAACTCCATATGCAGCAAAGCGATTGGTCATCATTCGCGACCTGAAAACAGTCCGAGGCCCGGCTATCAAAAAGCGGGGGCTACGTCATTTACGTTGCCTGTTTGAAGAATTACAACTTGCATTGTATGCAAGGGCATGGGAGATCACTCACCCAGGAGACCGAGTGATCGGTGTCGGTGCTACTGAAATCGGAGAGTTAACAACTCATTATGTTGAACTGGATGATGACATTGCCTCCATTAGTGAAGAATTACAAGTGGGCGTCACCACCCGACACCTTCCACTTCATTTCCCAAGTGTTGAAGCAAAAGGTCAGTACCGTTCATCGTTCCGAACATGGATGTATGAGCGACTCAAAACCGCTCAACGCGGCATTAGTGCAGCGAATGGTGGCCAAGTCAACCCGACGCCGGGAACACATTGCAACTATTGTGTCGTGCGTCAATCTTGCTCGGTATCATCGTTTTCAGGAGGGTCCTATTGATGGTTGATTTCAACAACAGCCAACGCCTTGGCTTGGATTTGGATAAGCACATCGCACTGGATGCCGGCGCAGGTACGGGGAAGACCACCGTTATGGCAGAACGCTATGTTCAGCACTTGTTAGCCACTGAACAACGTGCGACTCATTTGACGCCTCCAGGGCCTCGTGTGCCTTTGGTTGGTCACGGCTCTTTGCGTGCTCCCAAAAGAGAGCGAACCGATGTGGAGGCATGGACTGGGCTGCTGCCCTCAGAAGTTGTCGCGATTACATTTACTCGTAAGGCAGCTGCAGAACTCAAAGCAAGAATACGAAACCGTCTTGCTCAAAGCAGAGCACACCCTCCAAAAGAAGATGACATCGATGGTATATTTGACCCGAGGGTCCGTGAGGATGCAGATGTTGAAATGCTTCTGTCAAGTATTGACGAAGCACCGATTTCAACAATTGATGCCTTCCTTCATCGCTTGGTTCGCCCGTATATCGACCTCGTAACGCTCTATCCAGCCAGCGATCAAGTTCCTGAAGAGCGGGCTCCCTTGATGATGCGCGACACCATGCACGCTCTTTGGCGTATTCGCTCAACAGATGACGCCTCGGATGCGGGAGTTTTGAACCATCAACATGAATTCATACAATCTCGCAATCGTCTTGTGACTCGGTTGGGCGGACAAGAACCCGCAGAGGTCGTTATCAACGGTTTGTTGAATACATCCCTTTTCGTTGAACAATCACATCGTTCCATGATTCAGCGTGCTCAAGATTTGGGATTCTCTTGGAACGGCAGAGGGCCTGCGCCTGTTACGCTGCTTTTGGACATGATTGCAGAACCCATTGCAGACGACCTGCCGAGTTTCATGAACCGGTTTGCCCCTCTGTTGCAATCATGGATTGGACTGTTTTTGCCTCATCTCTCAAGATGCACTGAGCCTGTAGAGAATGAATTGGGCACATCATTAACCCGTTTCAACCACCTTGCTCGGCTGGTGAGCACCGGCATTCCTGAACGACCGGCTGACCAGTTGGTTTGGATGTGGAAAGCGATGATCGGCCTCGCAGGTTCGTCAGGCCTCAAAGCAAAACCTTGCGGTTATTTCCCACGCAACAACCTTCCTTCAACAGAAAAATGGCCTGGTGGGTTGCTTTCCAAAACAGGCGTAAAAGGCATGAACGGTGGAGACCGTGACGACCTTTTTGCGCAAAGCGTGTATCTGCAAAGCGAAATGAAGAGGGAACTGCATTCACCAGTTGGAGTTCTCATTCGTCTTTTGGCGGAATCAGCGTTTTTACTCAATCCGGGCGATGGATACGATGGCATGCCGTTGGACTCTCCTCTTCGCTTGACTCCCTTGCCACCAACAATTGGCCCTACGCCTGTTGAAGGAGGTACGTATGTCTCAGGCGATCTGCAAATGGAGATCTTGAGTGACCTCATCACGGTTCACAAAGGCTGTCATCAAATTCTCGCAAGAAGAAAATCATTGGAAGGGATGCATGACTTTGACGATATTCAGAGGTTTGCAGCAGACCTGCTTCTTGCTAGATGCCCGGATACATGTCGCCATCTCTACCCTCCTGAAGTCATTGACATCTTGGATGGTTTAGGTGATGAACCATGGAGTGATGACCATATTTCTAGAGCGATTACGTTGTTGAACGACCAACCGTCACTTCAAGCAGACCTTCATCGTAGGTTTGCGATTTTGGGGGAACTTCGGCGCCAATTCCGAGCGTTTATCATCGACGAATATCAAGATACAAACCCGTCCCATTATCGTCTTCTCGCCCGTCTATGGGGCCGCAGAGCGCGACACAGTGACGACCCTCCACGGCCTCTTGGTGCTTGGGACCCAACGGTCTGCATCGTCGGGGATATGAAGCAAAGCATCTACAGATTCCGACAAGCGGAAGTCTCGGTGATGCGACGTGCAGTTGCAATGATTCGAAACTGTAACGTCGTTGAAGAAAATGAAACAAGCCTCAATCATCTACGCAGTAGCGGAGAAGGAAGAGACCCACGGCCTGTAGGGGCTGGTGGTGAGACGGGCTCTTACAGCAATGAACACGAGGTGAGAGAATCTGCGCCTCATAGTTATGTTCCCTATGCTTGGGAGGATGGCCAAACGACTTCAACCATAACCGGTGAACGCCTTGAACGAAGGCAACAAGGCCACATAGATTTGACTTCAAATCACCGCACTCGCCCGAATTTAATGGAGACGATGAACGACATTTTTGATGAAGTATTTGCGCCTCACCACCATGCTTTACCAGGAGATTGGCATGCTGAATCACAACGTCTCCATCCAGCCCGAGTCACCGAAGAGCCTGGCGTATTGGAATGGCTTTTACCCATTCAAGGAGCCTTACAAAACGCCTCGTTTGACCTCGATGTTCCCTTGAATACATTTGAAAATCCAAATGCGACGAGCGTTCAACTGGAGCACGAGCTTCTTTCACATCGTCTTCACTCCTTACTCAACTCTGAGAATTCCCGAGTTTGGAATCCAGATGAAGGAGATTGGCATGATGTTGAGGAGACGGGTGTTGAAATTCGACCTGAGGATGTTATGATTCTCATCAATTCACGACGGCATCTTCCTGATCTTCTTGAACGGCTGAGGGCGCGTAATATTCCCGTTATGGCCGATAGGCAGGGATTGTTGCTCATGCAACCGGTCATACAACCGCTGATGGCTGTATTGGAACTCATGGCTCATCCATATTCCACAAAGGCAGGAATTGAACTTGCTCGCTCGGCAGTGATTGGGATGAGTGAAACTCAAGTTCATTCAGCGTTCAGTCAACTGGATGATGAGCGATCAACATGGCAGGTTCTTCTCGAACACGCACCTAATGAAGCGATTGCCTCACTTCTCGCCCACCTGTATCAACTCGCTTCTTGGGGGGCCATTTACGATGTCATAGATGCAATTATTGATCATTCTGATTTGCTGGTTGCCTTTTGCAGCGATGCAGAGCGGCAACATGCAGAGGCATGGCTCGGTATGATTCACAGCATTGGTAAAGATACTGGGCATTCAATCACAGCCATCTACCGCCGACTCCAAGATTTGGTTGGGCTTGAAAAGAAAGGCCCTCAAGCCATCAGCAAGCCAACCAAAGACGCCGTGCAAATCATGACCATCCACGGTGCAAAAGGACTTCAGGCACCTGTTGTCATCGTCTCAGGTATCTTTACAGCAGGTATGGCTGATGTCACAACATCGATCAAAGACAACGTGTTGGTCACGCCTCAAGTGGTCTCGGGGAGGATTCAACCTTGGCTTGCCCATGACCGTCCTTCAGATGGTTTGTGGGCCTTTGCGAGTCAAATGAATACCGCTCAAGATAAGGCTGAACTAAGAAGGAAATTCTATGTCGCACTCACTCGTGTTAAAGACCGCTTGATCATCACCGGTTCACCGACCAAGAAATCCATGTTTGACAATGAAACCGGAGTGCTTTCCCTTACACTACAACCCGACCCAAGGACGATGGGACGAATGTGGGTTGAAGGGTTACGTCGGGCTGCCTGGGCCGCGGGTAGCGCCGGCTCACCGTGGCTACTTCCCGGTGATATTGAGGACGCAGACCTTGGAGTCTACAAGCCCTCTAAAGCCAGCCTCAACATCAATCCAAGTGAACTGCTGACCAACAGCGCACTTGGCGAACATGGTGTTTCCGGAATTCGCCTCTATCATCACCCTGATTGTTTCTCAGAAGTGACACCGCCCTCCCCTCAACAGCGCCTTAGGATGTTGGAAATCCATCTCGCCTCCACTGAGGTTGTTGAGGACGGAATGAACGCCCCTCTCCAGCCGCTATGTGAATCGATCAAAGGGGCTGCTCACCATTTGGACGCCACGAATACCTGCCCTCGTCGGTATTGGCTTGAACACATCAAGGGTTGGACTTCTGAGCCCTTTTCACTCCCCTTGGAAGAGAAGAGATCTATCAAGAAACGATGGCCATTGCCTACAGAATTTGGCTTAATGATGCACCGGGTCGTTGAAATTGGACTTCGCAATCCCTTGCAATTTGGAGGCAAAACCCCAGCGTTGAGTCCAGATTGGCATCACTCCAACGAAGGAGATTTGGCCTCTGAAACAACCGTAGGCAGGGTCATGGCTGAATTCGGTTATGGGGAAAAACAATCCAAAGACAGCATTGAATTCAATTGGAGAGAGCGCCTGCTCCATCTGAGTTCACTCATCGACAAGGGTCTTCTTGGAAGATGGGTTGGAGGAGAGCATCACCACGGGTTCTCTGTTGAAGCAGTACGCACGGAACTTCCGTTCATCCACTCTCATCCTGTTCCTCTGGATTCATTCACTCGTTCGCGTTTCACCCCAAGAGGTCCCGTGGAGACTGTTCAAATCGAGCGTGTTGATATGAACTTTAACGGGCGAGCAGATCTCGTTTTGGCTCTTGCAGACGAACAACAACGCGGGTACCTCCAAGTTGTAGATTTGAAAACAAAGGGCTGCATGGCCCCATTCAATCAACGCGAACCTGAAAATGGACATGCCTTGCAAGCGATTGGCCCTGCAACAACAGACCCCTTCCCACAATCCGAAGAAGAAGCCCAGATTCTTCACGAACACCGCCTTCAACTCACCCTCTAT
>CEOP01248217.1_pt1 | contig 22168 bp, 25 predicted proteins | sample 361301 | NCBI WGS metagenome assembly CEOP01 (sample SAMEA2619548, study PRJEB7988) | marine metagenome | biome: marine biome (ENVO:00000447); feature: deep chlorophyll maximum layer (ENVO:xxxxxxxx); material: "saline water (ENVO:00002010), including plankton (ENVO:xxxxxxxx)" | depth 55 m
TCATGACATTTTTTACAGTAATAGAATCGTCGATATGCTTCTCTAAAAGAATATGCTTTTTTCCAGTTGCAACTGCATATTCTGGATTCATTATTTTCGCATTGCAGAAGAAATGCTCGCTCAGGGTTCTTGGGGTTAATCTCTGACTTTTGTTAATCCATCAGGCATAGTTGGTGGATACATAACTGCCGCGAGCAAAGCACACATTACACATGATATGATGATTGAACCAGTAGTAGCATGTATTGTCCATCCGTATGGTGAGACGAAAATTTCTCCATGTCGTTCAACTATTCCTATCGTTCTTGAGGAAAATAAAGCCGCTAGCATCTTTGTTCCAAGCATGACTATTGGAAGTGTGATTGCGAAAGCCATATGACGCCCTTTTCGAAGATAGAAGTGGCTGAGTACCTCTGAAAACAGGCCGATTACTAAGCCTAAATAGATTAGAGATATATTCAGATTCTCCATGGCGAAGTTACTCACACCCCAAAACAGGAATAATACTAGCATTGAACCTCTAGCAGGAGTCCATCTTCTAGAAAAGGTCAAGATCAATCCTACTGCGATAGTAGTGGGAACAATTGAAGCTATTATTCCAGTAGCTAAAGTATCTTGATAATTCCCATATCCGACTCCAGCATAAATATCGCATCCTGCATAACAGAAATCATTCACTTGCAACTGGAAGATATCCCATTCTCCTGTGATGAGCAATATAGGGACCCATGCAGCAGCGAAACCAAAGATTAGAATCATTTGACTCAAAAGCCCCTCTGACCCAGATAATGGATTTTGCCAACCTGAGAAAACTGGAGCCATTACGGTTAGAATCAAGCCAACCAATAAACCTAGATGGGAAGGTGATAGCAAAATATCGAGCCCTCCTTCAATACCGAATAATGTGTGCCAAATCATATCTGCGAAACCTGATAGGCCAAAAATAGCAATTCCTGCTATTGGGGCCCCATATCCTTTAGGCACATTAGTTGCGAAATTCCAGATGCCTGTAATTGTGAAACTTGGAGGCGCATCTGCTAATCTCCACAATGCGAAAATAATGAATCCAGAATATGCAGTTGCACCTGAGTACCAAATTGCATGCCATTTAGTAAAGAATGAGTCATCAACTTCGCCGCTGGTGTGTGCCCAAACGTCAATTAATAATCCAGTCATACACCATAGTCCAAGAAAAAGAAGAATGGCATCAAAACCTCGTTCACCAGGTAATGGCAAAGGATTCCGTTGATGTCGAATTATGGCAAACAAAGAAGCAGGAATTAGTGATCCAAAGAAGATAAATGCGAATGATTTGAGTTCTTCCGGTGTACCAAACACATCTAGGATAGCCATGAGTGTGAATCAAATTCAGTGGCATGTATACATTTTGTTGATTATACCATGGTAGGTGCAGGATGGTCGTCATCTTTGTCATCTGGTTTTCTAACTCGTGTCCAAACGTTCGCCATTAATTCATCATGACATTTTTTACAGTAATAGAATCGCCGATATGCTTCTCTAAACGAATATGCCTTTTTTCCAGTTGCAACTAAAAATCCCTCTGGAGAAAGACGTGAAATTACTTCGCCTTCTTCGGCACAATTCGGGTGGTCGCACTTCGGCATTCATCATCACCTGTCGCTCACATCACTTGAATCATTGTAATGTTTCATCTGTTTTTTCTCCTTCTTCAGTATTGGGTGTGATGACAACTAGTGCCATATTTGCTTCAACATTATCTCCTTCGGAACAATTGATTGAAGATATTTTTCCTGATATAGGGGCAGTTACTTCATTCTGCATTTTCATTGCTTCTAGTATCAATATTACTTGCCCTTCGATTACCTCTTGGCCTAATGTGGCCTCTAAAGTAACAATTTTTCCAGGTATACTGGTCGAAACAGTTCCGGATTTTACTTTTGAACCACCCCCTCCGCTTCTTCGTCTTGGAGTAGGAGAAGATCCAAGGTTCTCTGGCAGTTTAACCATAAATTCAGTTCCAGAAACAGTGGCTCGTAATTTTCCGTCATCCATTTCTTCTATATCTACGGAGAAAATTTCTCCATCAATATCGATTTCATACTTTTCCGGCATAAATTCACCTCCAAGTACTTCTTGAATTTCTTGCTTGAATCAGATTATTTGTTCCGAACCTCATTCGACGATGATCTTGTGAGAAAGCAGGACCTAACATTCGCCCAATATCTGCCTTATCATCAATATTTCTAGAAATATGTAATTTAACTGCTAAAGCAACAGCGAGTCGTAATTTATTATCGATTTGATTATTATTTACATCTCTTGATTCTCTCAATATCCTTCCAATTTCTGATGTAAAAGATGTTTTTTCATCCATGTGATTACCTCAGAGTGGGATGTTACCATGTTTTCGAGCAGGTCTTGGTTCTTCTTTATCCATTAGATGACCCAGTGCTCTTGAAAGGCGTTCACGGGTTTCTGCTGGATCTACGACGTCGTCTAGATAACCTAGAGAAGCTGCTTTGTATGGAGTTGCAAAAGATTCGGTATAGTCATCTACTAATCTTTGACGTTCTTGATCCGGATTGGCAGAAGTTTGAATTCTTTTTCTATGAATTATCTGTACTGCTCCTTCAGCACCCATTACCGCAAGTTGAGCAGTTGGCCATGCAATATTGTAATCTCCTCTGATATGTTTTGACGACATAACATCATAAGCGCCACCATATGCTTTTCTTAATATCACAGTCATCTTAGGGACTGTAGCTTCTGCATAAGCGTAGAGTAGTTTAGCTCCATGTCTAATGATGCCGCCCCACTCTTGTCCTGCTCCCGGTAAGAATCCTGGAACGTCTACAAGGGTAACTAAAGGAATGTTAAATGCATCACAGAACCTAACAAATCTTGCTGCTTTAACAGATGCATCGATATCTAAACATCCGGCTAAGAAATTCGGTTGATTCGCAACTAATCCAATTGAATGCCCATCAAGTCGAGCAAATCCACAAACAATATTTTGAGCAAAATCGGCTTGAACTTCTAAAAATGCTCCATAGTCGACTATTCCTTCAATGGCAGTAATTACATCATATGGCTTGGATGGGTCTTCAGGAACAAGATTCCGCAAAGTTTCAGAATCGATTGATGGCTTCGCAGAAGATGCTCTAGGAGTTTTCTCTAAGTTATTACTGGGTAAGTGTCCAAGTAAATTTCGTACTAAATCGAGAGCATCTTCATCAGATTCTGCAGTGAAGTGAGTAACTCCAGATCTTGTAGCATGTGTATTTGCTCCTCCAAGTTCTTCAAACGAAACTTCTTCATTGGTTACTGTTTTGATAACCTCCGGACCAGTAATGAACATATGAGCGGTTTTATCCACCATTATTACAAAGTCAGTAATTGCAGGACTGTATACTGCTCCTCCAGCACAAGGTCCCATAATTACAGAAATTTGAGGAATAATTCCACTTGCTCTAACATTTCTGAAGAAAATTTCCGCATAAGACCCTAAAGATGCCACTCCCTCCTGAATTCGAGCACCTCCGCTATCGTTCATCCCTACAACTGGTGCTCCTGTTTTGAGCGCCATATCCAACAACTTGCAAATTTTGAGTCCATGCATTTCACCGAGACTTCCTCCATAAACGGTAAAATCTTGAGCATAGCAGTACACGGTTCGTCCATCAATAGTCCCGTATCCGCATACTACCCCGTCTCCAGGAATTATATTTCGGTCCATTCCAAAATCAGTACATCTGTGTTCTACCAATGCATCTATTTCTTGGAATGTACCTTCGTCTAGGAACGCTTCAATACGTTCCCTAGCAGTCATTTTTCCTTTTCCATGTTGGGAGTCAATTCTGTTTTGACCCCCTCCCATTTCTGCCTGTCCTTTCCGTCGCCTGAGGTCTTGGAGTCGCTCCTCCGTCGTCTCCATGTGGTGTCATTCTGCGAAGTTGCCCATAATTCATCCCCTTGAATGTTGGAAATTAGACGGTTGGTTCAAGTTAAACGGCTTAACTCGCAGTACATGGATCCCCTCCGAATAGTCGTGGCCAAGCCTGGCCTTGATGGTCACGATAGGGGTGCAAAAGTTGTTGCAAGAGCTCTTAGAGATGCAGGGCATGAAGTAATTTACACCGGATTAAGGCGAACTCCAGAGGAGATTATTCGAATTGTAGAGGATGAAGATGCTTCTATTCTTGGTTTATCCTCTTTATCAGGTGCGCATGGTTTTTTATTTCCGAGAGTTTGTGAATTGTTGAAGGAAAATGGTTTGGATGATGTTGTTGTTTTCGGTGGAGGTATTATTCCTCAGGCAGATAGACCTGCATTATTTGATTCGGGAGTAAGGGCAATTTTCGGCCCTGGAACTCCTACAGAGGAATTTACTCTTTTTTTGAATGAAGTGAAGAGCAGAAGAATGTCAAATGAGCCAGTAGGTGTTGGATTTTCTGATGGTTGGCATTGGAGCTGAATTCATGGCGGAATCAGAACTAGTATCTCAAGCGTCTCAAGGATCGCGTAGGGCACTAGCACGTTTACTTACGATGATTCAGCAAGGTGATCAAGAATCCATTGATTCAGTATTATCTATTTCTCCAGTTCAGTCAATCGGAATTACAGGCCCACCTGGAGTAGGTAAGTCTTGTCTTACAGATTGTTTAGCTAAAATTTTTGCAGATAGAGGTGAACGTGTAGGCGTTTTATGCATAGATCCTAGTTCTCCAATTAGTGGGGGCTCTCTTCTTGGAGATCGAATGAGAATGGAACAAAGTGGTGTTCATGACAGAATTTACATCCGAAGTGTAGCAACTAGAACATCTCATAGTTCTATTCCTTTACGTCTTAAGGCGATGATTTCTGCTCTTTCTATTGCAGGAATGGATAGGGTATTGATAGAGACAGTTGGAGTGGGTCAAACTGAAATTGGTATAGTTTCAATGACTGATTCTGTTTTACTTGTAGATGGTCCAGATAGAGGAGATATTGTTCAAGCAGAGAAAGCCGGATTACTCGAATTAGCAGATGTAGTTGTAGTTAACAAAGGAGATTTACCTGGATCTGAACAAGCAGCAGCAAATATTCGCTCTGGTTTAGCACTTGGACCTGCTTCTAGTGTTCCTGTGATGGTAGTCAGTGCATTGAATCGTACAGGTATTGATGAACTAGTGGAAGCTTTAGTTTCAATCCAATCTCGCCCTTCAGTAGAGATTGTAAAATGGAGACATCGTCTTTCGTCGGCTATAATGGATGAATTAGTATCAAGATCATCTTTTGAATCAGCTGTAAAAGATCTGGTTGAAGGGCGCGTTTCCATAGAACAGGCGATTCAAAACATTATTCAGCAATAGGTCAAAAAGGACTATCCCAATTTCGTTATGATTGGGATGACTAATGAAGCCCAGAATATTTCTGACAATATTGTGAATATAAATGATCACGTACCTGCATCTGTTGGTGGTTTAAGAGGACACATTGTCCGTCGAATAACACATATTTCTATGATGGTAATCCCGTTCTTGTATTACTGGAATGGTACAAACATTTCTAATTTCTTTTTTGAGTTGGAACCTAAACAATTTGTCAGTATAGTTGCCTTTATATTTGTATTAATTGAAATTGTTCGGTTAAGAATGGGATTTGTTGTATTTGGACAACGTGATTATGAAAGTGAACAAATTTCTGCCTTCTTTTGGGGAGGTTTTTCAGTTTGTTTGGTTCTGATAATTTCTCCTGAAGTTGGGATTCAAAATAGTGCTTTTGGGTTTCCATTAATTCTTGGCCTTACATTGATTGATCCATTAATGGGTGAGTTGCGTCGTGCAAATTGGAGTACTAGAAATGTGATTGTAATTGCCTATATTGGTACTATTTCGATATGGATTTTCTGCCACTATATTTTAGATACTCCTCTATTCATTGCTCCGTTTATTGCTGCAATAGTAGTTGCTTCTGAATGGCCTAGACTAACTTGGATTGATGATAATGCAACAATGTTACTAATCCCTCTTTCATTTGTTTTGTTCCTTGAGCCATTTCTATGAAATCGTGATTATTTCGGGTTAGATTTACAATCCAGATATTACTCGACAGTACATGGCAACTCAGGACGCATCTGCATCTGGAGATAAAGATGGAGCAGTAGTTAGTGGAGATGGAATATCTCAATCCACTTATGTTTTCGTTTATCTTTTAGCTATGGCAGTCTCTGTTTGGATATATGTTGCTTTCTGGTGATATCCGCAGTTTCAAATCCAATAGCGTTGGTTTCATCTCATGTGCGGCATTTCGGGGGTCTTCGGAACCGATGATCCTCTTATTGCATCAGACATGATTTCTTGTCTTTCACATCGAGGTCCTGATGGGCAAGGATATTGGTCAGATTCAGTTAATCGACTTGGAAATATTTCTTTTGGTCATTCGCGTCTAGCAATTATCGATGTAATTGGATCTAGTCAACCTATTCAGAGTGAACATGGTTGTGTTCTAGTACAGAATGGAGAGATTTACAATCAAACTGAAATCCGAGAGAGTTCATCGTACCTTTGGAAAACAAGTGGTGATGGAGAAGCAATTTTAGCGGCTCACTTCCATTCTATTCCTTCTCCTTCGGTTATTCCAGAACCAGTTTCAGGGAAACAAAATGGATGGTATAGAGTTTCATCAGGAGTAAATCAAGCACTTCGTCATGTTGATTGGGTAAAACGTCTGAATGGAATGTGGGGTTTTGCTTTATGGGATCCTCGATATAGAGAATTGATACTTTGCAGAGATGAGTTGGGAATTAAACCATTAATGAAGTGGCAATCAGACGATGGTTCTCTGTTATTTGCATCAGAAGCTAAAGCTTTTCGCGGTCATCCAGAATATTTCCCTAAATTAGACACTCAAGCATTGTTTGCTAGACTAGCATTCGAATATTCTCTTGATGATACCTCCCTATTTTCTGGTGTTTCTCAGGTTCGACCTGGTACTATTGAAACATGGTCACTTGATAGTAATGGCAGAGCAGTATTGACTGGAGTTGCTGATTATTCTCAAATAAAAAATAGCCCTAATTTGGAATGGAATCCAAATAATGCTCCCCAGTTATTACATAGTCTTCGAATGGGTTTAGCAGATCGTTTGAATTCTGATGTGCCAGTTGGAATTGTTCTATCTGGTGGACTTGATTCTAGTATGGTTGCTGCTTTAGCAAAAGATGCATCCGAAATTGCAGGTAAACCAATCCCGAAGTGCTGGACTGTTTCTGAGAGTGAGGATAATCCCGATTATAAGGCAGCAGTTGAAGTTGCCAATTCACTTGATCTCGACCACCATTGTTGGACTTTAGATGAAGATGTATTTTGGAAACGTTTACCGAGTTTATCTTGGGCAGGAGAAGATTTAGATCTTACTGTTCTATTTTTTCAACCGTTATTTGAACAAATGTCAAAGGAAGTTAAGGTAGGAATTTGTGGACAAGGAGCAGATGAAATTCATGCTGGTTATCCAAGACATGGCAACTTATCTGGTCATTCAAATTTAGTCTCTCAGAGACTCAATTTGATTGATCATCCTATCGCAGAAAATCTTTCTTCAGGATTACTCCTCGACAATGATATTATTGGTCCTGGTCAACCGTGGACTGCTCCTCCCCCTAAAGTTGAAGACGTATTTTGTAATCTAGAAAATACATTAAATTTTGAAATGTCTAGGGGTCAATTAACAAATTTTCAGTTAAGATTAGTTGACCGTCATAGTATGTCACATGGCTTAGAAGTTAGAGTTCCCTTCCTTTCACGTCAGCATCTTGAATTATCTAGTAAATTGCCTATGGATTGGAGATTCAAGCAAGGCCATATGGAGAAAAGAGCATTAAGAGAAGCTGCTGCCCTAACTAATCTCCCAAGAAACATCGTATCACGACCTAAACTTCCTGCTGGTACAGCAACTTCACCAGGTTTGATAAATTCAATAATTAATGAGTTAAAACCGAATATAATTGAATGGAATGCTGAAACTCCCCATCTTGCTCCTCTCTTAGATAAGATGCCAGATATCGCAATTGGGTTCAGATTATTTTGTTCATTACATCTTCAACCCAATGCTAAATCATTGAATACTAATACCGACCTGTTTAGTTTATTGGATGATGTTGAGCCTATGGAGTTGTTTTGATGGCGGGATTAGAAGAAGCTTTATTTTCATTATTTGAAAAGAAAGATGAAATCCATCAATGGTTAGAAAAAAAGAGAGACGAAATCCCTCTTCCTATTTATGGTTCCTTTGATATTAGAGATGCAGGATGGAAAGCAGTAGTTGTAGATTCAAATGCATTTCCTGCTGGATTCAATAATCTTGACCCTAAAGATCATTCTGAATTATCATTTCGATTGTCAAAGTGGTTTGAAAATTTAGATCATGTCCCGAAACGTCTTCTTCTGTGGCCAGAGGCACATACTAGAAACCCAGGATATCTTGAAAATGTTAGATTGATTAAATCATTAATTCATAGAACTGGAATAGATGTATTAGTAGGTACTGATTTATTGAAACCTCAAACTGTATCAACTTCAGTGGGTGATTTGTCGTATGTTGATGTGGATGTAACAGATGAGATGGTTTTAGCAGATGGCAAAAGTGTTGATATGATTTTTCTTAATGCTGATTTGAGTGATGGACCATTACATGTCTCAGGTGTAAATGTAGTACCACCTAATCACATGGGATGGCATTCAAGAAGTAAATGTCGCCATTTTGAACATGTTTCAGATTTAGTTCATGAAGTGGGCGATTTCGTTGGAATAGATCCATGGCTAATTGGCCCTTGGGGATTCATTAGTCGAGGTAGATGTTTAGAAGATATAATTTGTAGAGAAAGATTAGCCGGAGAGATTCATGAAGGTTTAGAATTTATTTCTGGAAAATACAAAGAGCATGGAATTGAATCTCGGCCTTCTTTATTCATCAAGAATGACAAAGGAACATATGGATTAGGAATTCTACGTATTCAAAGTCCAGACGAAATTCTAAACCTGTCAAAACGGAAGATGAATCGCTTGACATATGCTAAAGGAGGAAAAGACGCTGAAGATTTTTTATTGCAAGAAGCGGTTCCCACATTCTTGAAGTCTAACAATTCTGTAATCGAACCTGTAGGTTATGGAGTAAACGGTGAAGTAATTTCTTGGTTTTATCGTTCTAATGATAAACACGGAGTTCTTGATAATTTGAATACTCCTTCTACTAAATTTATTCTTGACAAAGATTTGTCTAAGAAAGCATCTCTTGAAATTAATGCCAGAAGATGGTTGCATGAGTTAGTAGCGAATATATCTATGATAGCTATGGGTCGAGAAAATATTGATCATGAATCCTCTCCAGAAGAATGATCTTCTTCCATTCCAACGATTTCATAGTTTGATGGAAACAAAGCGATTCCTACCCCAAATACAAAGCAAAGTAATGCCCAAGAATATGCATGCTGAACAATCATCAATTCTAGGCCTATAACCATCAAAATCAATCCTCCAATATTTGAAGTCCACACTAGTGTCTTGAAGGTTGAAAGAGAAACACCACTTGTTTTACTAGATCTGTAGGGTCCAAATTCTGCACCAAACCGAACTGGATCAGATTTTTCTTCGTCCATGTCAATCCGAAACGACACAATGACTTAATTCTCTGTATCTCTGTTCCCCTGTCATCGATTGATTCAAGCGGGATATCCCATGACAATGGTTTAGGTGAACCATGCATATCGCAATGCTTAGTGCTGAATATCCTCCAAGATGGGGTGGCATGGGGTCTACTGTTTTCCATTTGTCTTCTGCTTTAGTTTCTCTAGGTCACCGTATTACAATCATTACACGTAACGGTGGATCTGGCAATCCCCCTGCTATAGATGGAGTAACTGTACGAAAAGTAAAATGGGCTAGGATTCCCATGGGGTTTACAAGATCTTATGGAAAGTATGCTTTGAATGAATTACGCAGTCTTCATTCTAAGGATCCAGTTGATGTTGTTCATCTCCATTGTCCTATGATATCTTGGACAAAGAAACAGTTCAAGATTTGTAAAGAAGAGATATCACCTGTAGTTTCTTCATTACACGGTTCTTGGTTAGGTGAAAGAGATGGTCTTAGAATAGCATCAAAAATGAAAGAAGCAGCAGTTTGGGCTAATCCTAATGATCTTGCAATTTTACTAACGGGGGGATATTATGCTGGATTTGAAAATGCTGCATTATCTGAATCTACTGTTTGTGTTGCAAATTCTCGGGCTACTAAACAAGATTTCATGGACAGGTATTCTCCTCCAAAGGATTGGGATTGTGAAGTTATTCATTGGGGTGTAGATACAGAGATGTTCATTCCCTTTACAGGAGATGATGCTCAAAGAAAATTGATTCGTGAAAGATATGGTGTCTCTAAAGATGGTAAATTATTATTGGCAGTTGGTAGATTAGCTGCGCGTAAAGGATATGCTTCACTGTTGCGTTCATTTTCTAGGGTTAACAAAAACATTCCAGGAGTTCGATTAGTAATTGTAGGTCGAGGACATCTGAAGAAACGTCTTGAGAAATTATCTCGAAAATTAGGTATTGGAGAATATGTGACAATTGAATCTAGTCTTCCATTCGATGATTTAGCTTTCTTGTTTAGGGTTTCAGATCTAGTTGTATATCCTTCTTATTATGAAGGTCAAGGATTAATTCCACTAGAAGCAATGGCATCTGGGACTCCTGTAGTCACAGTAGATCATGGACCTTTACCGGAGATGGTTGATGATTCAGTTGGAAAATTGTTTACTATGGGTGATAATGATTCAATGTCTTCAGCAATTATTGAAGAAATTGAGAATCCCGAAGAGCTTCTAAAGAAAGGTATTTTCGGACGTGAAAGAGTTTTAGAAAAATATACGTATGAATCTAATGCCTCACGTTTTTCTGAAATTTATTCTCGAATAGTATAGTTATCTGTCAATCATACTTATTGCATCAGTTGGGCAAGCTAAAACACACAATCGACAGCCAGTACAAGGATCACGGAGTATCTTTGCTTTTCGATTAATATCTACTTGAATCAAAGGACTCGTCATTGCTTTATCATATAATTCAATTGCATCATCGTCACAGACAATAGTGCATTGGTCACAACCTATACATTGTGCCTCAGTAACGAAGGCAACTGTTGTTTCTCCGCCTTTGATAGTTGCTCTTTCTTCTGCCTTGGCAGCATTAAGAGCCATACGTATCCGTTTTTGTACGTCTCCTCGACGAGAAGCGACTTCATCTCTAGTCGACATTGTATGTGCATGACTCCCTTTATTCTAAGTCTTAGGGTTTTGATATCAAACTTGTTTCTTTTCTTCAATTTGCCTTGCTAAGAAGGATACAACATCTAAGATTTCAAAATCATGTCTAGGATCACCTTCGAATTTTAAGCATTCAAAGTGAGAAACACATTTAGGGCAAGTTGTAAGCATAATTTCTGCACCTGTCGCTCTAACTTCTTCAAATCTTTCAATTCTAAGAGCGCGTGAATTTTCATTACAAGACATCATACTTGAGACACCACAACATAAGCCATCTTCTCCATGGTGTTCCATCTCAACTAAATCAACTCCTTCTACTCGTTTTACCAGTTCACGAGGTTCGTCAAAGAGATTCATTTGTCTTCCCAATCTACAAGGATCGTGATAAGTTACGGTAGTTCCTTCTGGAACCGCTGCATCAAATTCATATCCTGATTCTATCAAAAATTCAGTAGTGTGCATTACTTTGAGGTCATCGAGTTCATAATCTAATGCAAAAGTTCGGAAGCATTCTGCACAAGAAGTAACTAATGTTTCAATTCCACTATCTCCTAATTTCTTCTGATTATATGCTTTCAATTTTTCAAAAACTTCTGTCATGCCTTGCCATTTTTGATCGTGCCCACAACATTTTAGGAAATCTCTACCTAGATATGCAACATCAATCTCTGCATCTTCAAAGAGAGTAAAAGCGGCATCTGTAGTTTGTCCAAGATTCATCGTACCTTCATTGACATGACTGAAAATCATTTCTTGATCTATATAATCTACACAACCAGGGTAATATCCTACTGACGAATCAATTGGGTAATCTTCAACTGCAACGAATTGGTCATTTGCTTCGTCATCTGCTTCTGCTCTAAGTACAGCTTGTAAAATCGAATGAGGGATTTCTGCTGCAGGAGGGCCTCCAACAATTAGGTTCCTTCTAATGTCAATGTATGAGTCATAATCTACCAATTGTGGGCATGCATTTGTACATGCAGTGCAAGTTAAACAGGAATAAAGTGGTACTCCATCATCCTCATTATTCCAGGTATTATAGATAATATTCAATTTGTCTCCTGCGTTGAATAATCGAACAGGACATGCATCATCACATAGGTCGCAACCATAGCATTTGTTCATCTCATATTCGTATCCCTTAGCCATACTTCGCATAAGGAAGAAGACAAGTGCTCCAACTCCAAGACATGGAATAACTAGCGAGTATGTTAATTTGGCATCTAAACTCTTAGGATTCTTTTCGAACGTAGGATTTTCCAGAGTAAATGATGAAAGCTGTTCAGCATTGTAAACTGCAGATCCTGTCAATAGGAATAATTCTGTCTCATCAGAAAGATTTACTGCTGCGCCGTTAGAATCCAAAACTAAAGGTTGGAACGCAGAGATGGAAACATCTGTGATTACATCACCTGAGATGTCTAATCCGGTTGTACTAATTGAATAGTCGAGAGAGTAAGAAGTTCCTGAACTTAATTTCAATGTTTCAGTATTACATGCATCCATTGATATGAGAGTTGTTCCAGTAATATCTTTCACATCAAGAGAAATGGTGTGATTTCCTGCACCTCTGATTGTAGTTCTAGCATTGCAAGTTACGTCTACGAATAGAGTGTCTACACCTAGATTTGGAACTTCCATTATTCCAGAGAATGTATGTACTACGGCTGAACCATCAACAGAACCAGGGTAAGTTGATTGATTGAATAATCCGTTTCTACCATTGTTTGCATCGATGTGATTGTTTGCCCCGTTAAAGTCTATAATATGGGCTTGAGTTGGTTGAAAAATACCCCATTCAGTGAATTTTTCAGCAGGCATTACACAGTGATCTTCGTAAGCCCATGCTCCTGAATCGAAATGATCATCTTCCCATGCAGGAGATTTTGATGAGTCACTGTAGGATAAACAGAGTCCCATCATATGTTCATGATGTTCGCTTTCTCCAATAGCTATCAGAGTGTCACTAGGTTGACTGCGAAGTGTTTCTAATTCTTCGATATCTTGCATGGCTCCAAATCCACCCATGTCCCAAAATCCATTATCGTAAACTGGCCAAGTGACTGAACAGAGTAATACTGCGACAATAAGAGAACCAAATGCAACGTTCCTGTTTCCGTTAGGGGTGATTCTTGCTCCTTGAGTTTGAACCAAGAACCAACGAATAGCAAAGTATAGAACTGCAAATATGAAAACTCCAGTTAGAAGCCAAGGTATGCTGTTGAACACCTCTGCCATCCATGGTTGTCTCGTTCCACAAGATAAACCCGCATGAGAATTCATTTGACAAAAATCCGTACGATTTTTCCCATACAGTTCAAGGAAGATATTGATTGAGTAAACAGAAATAAACCAAACGTGTGCAAGGTAAACCATTCCTGCAGTTGCAAACCACGGATCTTCGACTCCACGCTTTTCTCTACCAGGGATGAATGGGGGCAAAGCTAGAATTGCAACTGGAATTCCTGTAATTGCTGCTCCCCACCAACCTGCATTCCATGAAATAATTGGGGTTCCGAAGAAATTTCCTATAGCAGTTGGGAGAGGAATATCGAATTGGGGGAGATATTCTCCGAGTCGAAGGTATCCGTAAGAGAAAAGCACATACCAATCAGGGAATACGAATCCTGCTTGAGCAAATGGGTCTGCAGCACTGTGTAATGGAGGAGGAATTAACCATGAATAAAAAGATAGCACCATCAGAATTGACATTGCAATTATCGTGTCTCGCAATACTTCTTGTGGCCAAAATGCATGGCCAGTGAATACTCTTCTTCGCTCTTGTTCTGCTTCTATTAGTTGATCTCTTTCATCAACATAAGTATCAGCAACACGGCCTAGACGTTCGATTATACCCATTTTTTCCCCTCCTATCAGTGCGGTTCAGCAACTCCCTGGACCCAAACTATGAACAAATGAATAATTATCAAGGTAGTAACGAGAACAGGTAAAATGAATACATGGATGAAGTACATCCTCGTGACTGCTTGGTAAGTTAGTGTACTGCCTCCGAACATTGCTGTGGCAACCCATGGTCCGATTAGAGGCGTTGCATTTGCCATGTTGATCCCGATTGTAGCAGCACCAAATGCTAACGCATCCCATGGCAGAAGGTATCCTGAATATCCGAAGAAGATAGTGAAAAACATTAGAGCAACTCCGATAAGCCAGTTTAATTCACGAGGATTTCTGTATGCTCCTGTGAAATATACTCTGCACATATGGAGGAAAACAGCAGCCACCATGAAGTGAGTAGTCCAATGGTGAATTGAACGAATGATGTAACCAAATGGCAATTGAGTCATTATGAATTCCATGCTAGCATAAGCAGGAGTAGGGTCTCCCTGCCCACCGGGGACATAATATATGCCAAGAATGGTGCCTGAAATTACTAGGATTATGAATGCTAAGAAAGAGATCCCTCCTAAACAATACAGTGGGTACCAATACCAAATTATCCTTAGTTTGTATTTTTCTGCATGGGTCAGTGGCATCTGTCTATGCATGCTGTAGTATGCATCTCTGGACATAGCCCAATAATCTTGAATTCTAAATCTAGTATCCATCCAGGAAAAGGCCCAAAGGAATGATTTCTCCATGAGCCCCATTCCTCCAGCGCCAGAAGTAGTTTGAACAGCTCTCAAAATTTCTTTACGAGGTACTTCTTCACGTTCTTTTCGTAGAGTAAATGCCACTATTACTAATATGACTGCTAGGAAAATCCAGAGTACTACTGATTCAATCATTTTTTCACCTCAGTCACAGAATGTATACCAATCAAGATAAGTAGGAATCGCTTCAATTACATCTCCATTCACTTCAAATGGAATTAGGGGCATACCAACAGGAGCAGGCCCGCCAGTAAGTTTGACTCCGAAGTATTCGAACATAGTCCCATTCGTACGATTACGGTTTTGATTTTTCTCAATCATCGTCGGATCATATCTACTTGAATGACAAATGCAGAACAATTTGTTTCCTCCAGAGTCTGTTCCTCCTGGGAACCAAGTATCTGCTGTAAAGTCGTTGGGCACAAGTTGCCATCCTGGAATACAACATAAATGCGGACAGCGACTGAAAATAATAACCATGTTGTCATGAATTGCCAAATCGGAGTAAGTAGCATCATCCTCCATTTCTCCTCCATATCCTATGTATGCTCCCGATTGATCATATCCATCACCAAATTGGAATCTGGGTTTGTTCTCTACAGGTGCAGTACCATCATTTTCGTCATGAGGGACGTAGATAACAGTGACAGGGAGGCCACTCCAAACTCCGGCTGCTCCTGCCATTCCAGTGGATGAATTTGCTGCTTCTGCTACAAAAACAGATTTTGTCATAGGTTCAAGATGTAAATCTCCATACCAAGCTGTATCTTCAGCGCCAGATGGTACCCAAAATCTTACTGCTGAGTCTCCTCCATCTGTTTCTGCAGTTCCCATCAACAGAGATGCAAATCCGATTGACCCTAATGATGCTGCAGCAATAACGCCTGCTGCGCTATTGAACGAATGTCGAATGAAGTCTCTTCTATCAATCATTCTTGAGCCACCAGTTGTAACTTCATCTACTTCTCCTGGAGAAGGACGGAGTTTGAATTTTCGACTCATTTTTTCACCTCATGCATCATATTTCTTCCAAGTATCGGTATCTTTGATTGGAATATACTTATTTCGCCTATGTTTGACAACCACAAGGTCAGGTAATACGAATCTAAGATAGATTATTCCCATCATAATCAGAGTCATAAATGTCATTCCTAAATGGAAAGCTAGTTGTTGTTGATCCCATCCATTTAGAAGGCCATAAGTAAGAGTAAATGACCAATATGTGGTCCAAAAAATACCCCAGATGAAGAATAAGACCATCAACCAAGATTCAGCTGCAGGGGAAATAGTCGCTCTAACAACAGTCCCTACTTTTGGTTTAGTAAATACACCATGTTCTATCGCAGATTCATATTGTTCTTCACTTAATGAGACTCCTTCTAGAGCATTACGTGCATCGTCAATAGAGACAGCCCCGCTCTTAACATCACGCAGCAAGGTAAGAACTTGGTCGGTCTTCACAGTTGATCACCTCTCCTCAGATGTTTGATTCTCAACTTTAACAGATTGCTCCTACCTTTATAGTGTCGGCTAAACCCATACCGGAGGAAGAAACCACAGAAAATGAGTACAACAATTACTGCTCCAAATCCAAGGAGCCCCAACCAATGCGCTCTGAATTTCGCTCCCATATGGTGAAGGTCAGTATGTCCTGAAGAAGGAGGTGCAGGGGGTTCTATATTGCCGTCACCTGAGAATACAGTTCTTCGATTACCATCATCTTCTCCTTCGATGATGACTGCAGAGAGTCGATTCCACATATCTTGAGGGCCTGGAACTCCATCGCCATTTACAGAGTTTCCAACTAGCCAGATTGTTATTGGCCCACTTTCCGCTTCTGGTGCAGTCCAGATTATGTTCCAAGATCTTGATTCTAAGTTTCCTCCTGATTTTGTATGTGATAATGACTGGAGATCTTCGCTCGGAGGTCCGTTGAATGCTTGAGGAGCTGCAGAGACATGATCTTCTGAACCTTCACCTGCACCTAAAATACCGGAGGAGACTCTCATCGAGAATCCTGCACTGTATTCTGTACCTCCAGAGTGGTATTCAGGACCTCCAATAATTTGAATCATCATCTCGTATGTTTCTCCGGAAGTATACAATGTGGGGACATTATCAAGAATAATTGTGACACTTTCACTCGAATCTACGTTGTGGCAGGTACATCCAGAAATAGCTACATCACCCTTGTTATCTTGATCGCCACCGATGCCTCCCGGCCATGCATAAACTGAAGACGGACTATTGGCTAAAACGATGACAAGAAGACAGACGGCAAAGACCCTCCTTATAGGTGCAGTCCACGGACTGTCCATGCCCATATTACATCCGACTGGAAAAGGGGATATTAACATTGGCTAAACTAGTGTTTTTTTCGATGGACCGCGGGGCATATATATGCTTGTAAATTAGAAAGAAAATATCGACATTTTTCCTTATATATTCTGTTGATTTATCCGCATGGTTCAAGCCCCTTCACTATTCTCCTGCAAGTATGGCGGGGCGAGCATGGAAGAACACTTACCGGCTTTCAGATGTTCAGTTGGAACAATTAGATAATGCTGAATCGTTAATGGAATCTATGGATTTAGGTCAAGCAGAGGATTTACTTCTTCAGATGCTTAATGATGATCCCGTTTGTATCCCAGTTCTTTCTAATCTTGGTCATCTGTATGGACGATATTTATCTGAATTTGAGAAGGCAGTTGAGTTTTATGATAAAGTTCTTGAAATCGAGTCGGATAATGCATGGGCTAGAGATGAAAGGCGACGATATCAACGATACTTGACATATGAGGATTAGTGGGAAAATGCATGATGGCGCTTTACTTATTGTAGGAGTAGGTGGGATTGGATGCCGTTGGGCAAAAGCAGCTCATTCCGAGATGGTAGATTATGCTGATTTAGTGTTAGTAGATTCTGACTCTTCATCCTTTGAAGAATATCCCAATGCATCCACTATCCACATAGGTCCTGAAGGAGTAAATCAAGGGATTATGCCCGAGTTGTCTAGTTCATGGGCGAGTGAATATGCTCATGTGTTTAGTAAGATGTTAGACCGGGCAGAATTGGTGCTCATTTCTACTGTTTTAGGCGGGGGAGTAGGAGGTGGTGCTAGTGTTTGGATTGCTGAACAAGCACGATCTGCAGGAGCATTGGTCGTAACTATTGCAGGTTTGCCGTTTGAAGACCAAGTATCTAGAATGAGATGGGCACGACTTTCGAGACCACGATTAGAATCCGCTTCTCATGCAACTATTGGTATTTCTCTTTCATCTTTGGCTCATCGAAGTATCAAGAGAGGAATTCCCTGGGAAGATGGAGGTGGATGGATTTCTAGTCTAGTAACTGGCCTTATTCGTACTCAGGCTAGAATGGGTGTTATCAATTTAGATTTGATGGATTTACGTACTATTCTCGCTCAAGCAGGCCGTTCAACAGTATTGGTTGGAGAAGGTATGGCTGTAGATGCAAATCGGATTTTCAGTTCTGCTTTCGATGCCCCTCTAGAAAGAATAGATATCGCAAATGCTGCGGCTTGTTTACTCCACATCGAGGGAGGAAATGCGGTTTCATTGGGTGATTTTGATCAAATTGCTGAAGCTTTTACTAAAGGTCTACATGATAATTGCAATGTAATTTATGGTGCTTCAATAGATAAAGAAATGACTGGAGAAGTAAGAGTAATAGCAGTTCTTTCTGGACTATGATTACTTATTCTTCTTCTGAATTAAATTCTATAGGTCGAGAGATAGACCCCTTGAATCCCATTAGTAGAGTAATTGCAGTCAAAACATGGCCAACTCCTAATGTTTGAGAAACATCTCCTAAGATAGGAAGAGATTCTGTTAGTCCAGACATTACTGTAATCGATCCAGCATATCCAAAACCAAAAGCTATGGCCCAGAGAATTGCAGTGTCTTTGGAAATAAAATTGATACTACTTCTGTTTCTATTACTCATTGCCCAAACAGCACTTACGACTGTGATAATTACTAAGATAATTTCTTCAAAGAGCATAGCACTATTCCCATTTTCAAAGAGTCTCGACCAGGCACTAGAAAGGTGCCAAGCAATGAGGAGAATCAGTAGTTGACCTGTTCGATGAACTCTATTTCTATCCCCCTTTGTCCATGAGGTGTCTAATGGAACAATGCCGTCTTTTGCAATTTGTAAGAAAATTGCGATTAAAGAAAAACAAACTATGTAGTAAATCATCCAAGAAACTAAATCCGAATCTGTTCCAATAAAATTTGTGACTATTATTCCTCGAAAGACTCCAATGATTGCAGTGAAAATGAATGCACCCAAAATAAGTCGTTGAAAATCCCAACTTGTAGGTGTTTTAATTTCTGATTTTTTACTCGACTTAGATCGAAGTACTAAATCTCGAATACTGGTTTTCAGGGCTAATCCTTGTCCAATCGACCATAAAACGAAAAGAGATGCCAAAGAAACGGCCCATAAATCTCGAATATTTTTGTCTCCAGCAATAGTAAGCAAGATGATCGTAGAAATTATACTCATTAGCAGTAGAGGTAAAATCAATGGCCCCAATAAACGAGTTAGAAATGAAGAGTATCTGTCTGCAAGCAACCATTTGTTAATACTAGATTTGTTACCAATTATTCCAAGAAATATGTATGAAATCATCGCTGAAGTAAAAATGATAGCCGCATATCCTGGGTCATTATTGATTGTTGAAATGAGAGCAAAAAGCACCCCTGTTCCACAAATTAATAGGAATACGTGGGGAATGGTTTTCGGAGAGAGTAGTATTTTTACTAAGTCCCAAGGACTTTCTATCGAAGAGTCCTCATTCCCGCTCTCCATGTCATCCCGATAGTGGGGACTGAAATAAACGGACAACCCTCAACAGGTCATGGGGGCCCCTTCTAAGGCAAAACGTCCAAAGCGACGTTGGGTTGGTATTCGTACTATTGAAGAAATTGATAGAGAGAATTTGAAATCATTGATAAATCAAATTATGCCTTCCAGTTCTGCAAAATTGTACGATTTGAAAATTGTTAATGGAGAAAATCTAGCAATTGTGCGAATTAATTTGGCCGAATACCGTATTTTTGTTTCCAATTGTGAAGCAGATAATCGTCTTGAGACGATTACTACTTCAGGGAAAATTAGACTTGTAAGAGATCGTCTATGCTTACCCAAACCTAAACTTCGAAGATAGCATTCATCACCTTTGATTTATTCGGGCAGAATATGGGAGGGGGTGGAACGAGTGAGCCTATCCCCATTTGGGACCTTTCATCTTTGATGGGCTCAATAATGTTGATAGGTACTATTTTGATGGCTTTATGGGTGCCTTCTCAAGAGGTCAATTTAGATGAAAATGAAGGTCTCGTTGATCTTATGAGTATTGATGTTGGTTTCTTAGGTTCTGATGACGCAATTGAAATTTCAATAATGCCGGGTGAATCATGTATTCAATCTAATTCTACATGTGTTTTTCAGGCTGATGTAGGAGGCGAAATTCTTGTATTTAATTTTGAATCTGATGGAAGTTGGACATCGATGACCTCTACTAGAACTTCAGACGGTCCACTAGATATTGCAGTGTCTGGTTCTGGTGAATTTGATGTAAAAATTAGTGTGAAAAGGCAACTTCCATTGGAGGCAATTCCTGCGATCTTAGGTCTATTTCTATTGGTATGGGGGGAGTGGCGTCGTAGACAATGATTAGTCTTCGATGTCTATACCTGACAAATCCGTTTTCCCGCTTTTAGAGTAAATCTGTAATTGTGAATCTAGTAATTTTGATACTACACATGGTTGATTCTTGTATTTTTTATTTTTACCAATAATATGTGAATTTGATGCAACATTCCACCATCTTCTCTGAAGGAAATTTTTGTCTGCATCAGGGACTCTTTCATGATTTTCAAACCATGATGTAAGATGAACATGTACGTGTTTTTCTAGGCCCTCGAGTCCAGTTTCGGAAACCCCTCCTTTCATTTCCCCTTCAACAATTCTGGGTTTAGAATTAATTCCAATTCCACAAGAAATCCAAATTTCATTTCCTTTTGATTGCGCCTCTAATAATATTCCAGCTATCTTTGTACCAGTAGAAGAACAGAAAATATCGTTAGGCCATTTGATTGAGTAATCATTGCAGTTAGTATTGGTCCAAGTTGTTGATTGAAACACCTTTTCATTCCATGTGCAAATTGCATTAAAAATTGCTAGCGAAGCAGCCATATGTATTGATTGAATGTCTAAATTAGGTGGTTCAGGGCCCATTATTCTCCATGTACCAGTAAGATCACCTTTTACAGAAATCCAAGGAGAATTTTTTCTACCATATCCTGCTGTTTGTTCTCGTGAAAGAATGCAATTTCCTACTCCAGTATCATCGTTAAAGAATTCCATTGTAGAACTTACAGATTTTTGAAAATGTGGCTCCCATTTCCATCCTTTCCATAATGCAATAACTGCGGTTTTCTCACCTCCATTCGATCTTGTTTCAATTGTCCTTATTGACCAACCTTCTGATATTGCATTACTTAACTCAAAATTAGTTTCTTTACTTGTCGAAACTAAAGCAATAATACAACCGTTTTCACTTAACATTCCAGGTATATTTGCGATATCTAGAAGCCTTCTGATGGGATGTTTTCCTTCCCATGATAGAGCGGCTTCTTCAAATGGTCCTAGGCGATCATCGTCACCTTCAGGTGAGTCCAGATAGGGGGTATTCCAAGTAATTACGTCCCATGATTTTTCGAAATTTTCTCCTATTTCTTCTATAGATATTTCAACAGTTTCAAAGATACCTAAATTTTGATGATTCCCTCTTGCTGAAGCGATTGCTAAAGGATTAATGTCAATTCCACAAACTGTCCATCCTGCCTCTGCCATCGATATACCGATTGCTCCACTTCCAGTGCCGATTTCTAGCATCCTTCCCGTTGAACCTTTAATTCTGCAAAGAGCTCTATGCAACATCGTAGTATCTTCTCTAGGGGGGTATACAGTTGGAGGGACGACTATATTCCTTTTTTTTCCGGTCGAATCGGTCCAGATTACAGTAGAAGAATTTCTAAGTGAAATTTCAACCTCCCTCTCTGGTCTAATCCCCATAATTTCTTGTCGATGGTAGGGTTCATGAACACCAGTGGTGAGTGAAGGGTGCTAGTTGGGTGCACTAGCGGTACCGAGGGATTTATGACCCCCCCCTCGGTCCGAAGGAGGCCCAGCATTAGCCATGGGCCTGTAGCTTAGCCAGGTAGAGCGACGGACTTTTAATC
>CEOP01006997.1_pt1 | contig 22109 bp, 14 predicted proteins | sample 361301 | NCBI WGS metagenome assembly CEOP01 (sample SAMEA2619548, study PRJEB7988) | marine metagenome | biome: marine biome (ENVO:00000447); feature: deep chlorophyll maximum layer (ENVO:xxxxxxxx); material: "saline water (ENVO:00002010), including plankton (ENVO:xxxxxxxx)" | depth 55 m
CCAAATAAAGTACCGTTAGGCGCACCAGAAATAATCAATCTTTCTTCCGCTCTGGTAGCTGCTACATACAATAATCTTCTAGCCTCGGCTTGAACTTGTGATTCATGTAATATTTTGATATAATTCCATACAGATGAGATAGGATCTTTCTGATCTAACCATGGTTTTGGGTGTACACCAAACATCTGAGGAGTTACAATCAATCGATCTTGGTTTTCATGGATCAATCGAGTTTGAGATTGCCCAAATATTCCTGCTAAAATAACAACCTTTGATTGTAGTCCTTTTGACTTGTGTATTGTCATTATTCGAACTCCGCCTGAGGGAGACATATCTTTGGCTGCAGCACCATCTCCATCACGTTCTATCCTCGCAAGACGATCTGCTAATAGAACAATGTCGCCTCCACTTTCTTGTAACGTATTCCTGATAAATTCAACAAAATTCTCAGCGTCAATTCTATCAGAAGCCATAGGATAAGCAAGCAATAAATCACTGTGATCAATCGTCCAATCCAATAATTCAATTATTCTCCCAGAATTTACACGATTATACCATCCTTGAATTAAGGCAGATTGTTGTTCTGTATGGGCAAAATCTACCATTCTTTCAATTAAATTCGCTTCTTTAGGAGAATTTCTGATGAAACGATTGAGTTCATCATCATTCAATCCTACTAATACCGATCTTGCTACCCAAGATGCATGATGACGGTGATGAGGTCGTGCACATAATTGTACAAGGCCCAATAAAGGACGAACAGAAGGACGTGAAAATAGTGCTCCCTCTTTATCGGCTTGTACTGGGATTCCTAATGCACTCAATCCATTCAAAATTGAGGTAAGATAATGATTACGACTTGGCAATAGTACCATTATGTCACTAGGATCAACAGCAGTACTTTCGATAATGTGTTGTTGATTCCCGGAAGAGAGGCCAATCTTACAATCTGAACCATCTACTAATGCCCTTATTCGTTCTACAATCAGTGAGGATTCCAATTCTTTTTTATTTGCGTTACCGTGTAAAAAAAGATCTATCGGCTGAGTAGGATCATTAGGAACTTGGTTAACAGATAAAGGTCCAATTGGAAGAAGCCATTCAAGTATTCCAGTATTATTTTCCTTTTCAGGACAAGGAGTTAATTGTTGATCTTCTGCATACCAATCAGCATTTGAGAAAGTTTGATGTCGGGGGTTGAATACATCTTTCCACCAACGATCCATAACACGAAGTAAACCTCCAGATGTTCGATAATTAATTGATAATCGAACATGGCCAGATCTACGAAGTGATATTTCATCAGAGGATATTTGATGCACTCCATCAGTACCATCAAATCTAACTTCTGAATTCAATAATTTTCTATTTTCAGAGCTATGCATCGATGCACGAACAAACGAATCATGTAACGCTCTAGGATCTCTACTCCATTCCGTAGTTCTCAGAGGATTCGGTTCCTTGAAAATATCAAGAGTAGAAAGTTCATGGTTATTTATTCGCCTAAGATGTTCAGCAAATCGATGGAAAGTTGATACTTGGGCTTGTCTGAACAAGTAGATACTCTGCTTAATGTCTCCAACATAACAGATTGTAGGTTCCCATTCTAGATTCTGATCTGGTATTAAATCGGATTCTTCTCTTAATCTAGGGCCCCACATTCTAGATAGAAGTCTCCATTGACGGGGATTGATATCTTGTGCTTCATCAAGAATCATCGCTAGATATCTTCGTCGTATTCGTTTCAACAAATCAACACGCTCAATCAAATCTACTAGGGCTTTTTCCGCCTCAGAAGTGGTTGCATATCCCAACGAAGTGGGATCTTCTATGGCTTCTTGAGCAAGTTCTAGAGAACGATCTAAATGTGCATCTGACCAAGGACGATGAATATCGATTTGATCTAGAGATTGAATAATCGGCTCTGAATAGAATGTGCGACATATTTGGGGACATCGAGACAAAAGTAGGTCCCCTGCCAATTCAGAAATATCCTCAAAATCATGTAGTCCTCTGGTTGACTTAAGTTTACGAAGAATACCTGCAGTTGCACGATGAACTATCCATAAATCATTCAGCATAGTTGCTTCTTGAACAAGATTAAATCGACGTCCGTCTGAAATATTTCTTCCAGAGTATGAAGTAGGAATATCAATAATTTGAGGACGAATTGGATAATTTGAGGGCATATGGGTCGGAATTGAATCGTCGAGTAAACCTACGATAAATGCTATTTTCCTTTCGAAAAGATGATCTTGTTTTGACCATTCATCTTTCGCTTTAGTTGCAAGGGATTTCAGTTCTTCACTAATTTCTGCATAACCAGAATGGCCTCTTTCCCAATCATCAGTACTAGGTGGTAGATATCCCCTAGGTAGAATAGATGGAGAACCTGTTAATCCATTACCACCATCTGCTCTAGCACCTGTTTGTGAAGATGTGATTCTGAAAAGATGGAATATTCTTACCAATGCCTCCCAACTGTCAGCAGGAGGGGGAAGAGAAAGTGCTTGATCTAAAGCCGCAAGCCTCGTACCTGAGTCAGTATCTTCTATTGCTCCTGCGTTTTCAATTAATTCCAACCATTCTGACAAAGGAGTTTGCAATCGATTCAAAGTCTCAAAAATACGATCTTCATCTAACCAAGATGTAATTTCTCTACGGATTAGATCCGGAGAAACTGAATCAATGGATGGATCAAATAATTGCTCTACAGCGCCATCTAAAAATACCGATCGACTTAGCATTCCTTTCAAAATTCTTCTACAGGTGTAAGTAGACCCTACTGTTTGGGAGACTCTTCTTCTCGCTTCAAAGAATTGATCTAAAATTTCTGAAGGAATTCCCGCGTCTACAGCCTCACCCCTTCTGTTAATGTTGTAAGGAAGTCGCCAAGCAGTGTTTACAGCTAATGTTTCTAGTGAAACACGTTGCGTTTCTGAAACCTGTTCATCAGTCACATCAAGACCCAATAAAGCACGATGAGGAGATACTAGGCGAGTGAAAAATGAATCAATTGTACCGATTGGTGCATCTTCTAGAAGCATACGAAATTGATCTGGAAGGCCTTGAACAATTATTCGAGAATCAGCACCATCATCATCTTTTCCAGATGTTGTTCCTTCTCTTAATTCTCCCAAGGCAATTCTAATTCTATGTTTGAGTTCTTCAGCAGCAGCATTGGTGAATGTCAATACAATTACTTCAGTTGGTAGAAGTCCACTCCATTCATTTAGATCTATACGATGAGCATTTCCATCTACTATCATTCCACCCGCCAATCTTCCAGGACGATATGGACGTGGCAAAATTACTGATGCTCTTTGAATTGGAGTTAGATAGTGTTCTATTACTCGATCAACTATCGTCTTAGTCTTTCCAGTACCTGCACCGGCATCAATTACTAGATGGGAATCTAAATTTAATGCAAGTCTTTGTGCATGATTCAAACCCACTTACCCTCACCTCCAATGCCCGATAGGCCGCAGATATCTGAAACAGAACAATATGAGCAAACTGAAGATGGATTAGGTGCAACTTGACGGTTTCGAGCTGCATTAACTGCTTTGAAAACTGTATTCAAACGATGGTCTAACCATGCCCTAAATCCTGATTGTTCTGGGGAAGTAGAGGTACTAGTATATGGTCTAAATAAACCTGTTAGAACATCGGTTTTTTCTCCAATTTCTAATTCATCTAATGTTGAAATCCATTCAGGATCTAATTCAATGTGGTGTATTGTTTCTAATCCAATATCGCTTACTCCTACTCCAACAACTAAATCTCCTTGATGTTCTATTTCCCATGCTCTAGCATAAATTGCCAGTTGGACATCTTCCAATAAAGCGTTAAGATGTTTGTCTGACCCTCTATCCTTTGATGCTGTCTTAATGTCGCGTATCAAAACTAAACGTCTAGGTTTCCATTTTCCGTCTGGATACAATGGAGCAGCTTCTGAACTACCTGATTCGTCTACCAATTCCCCATCCTTACCAAATGGAACTAGATCTACTCTATCTATGGATCCACGAACTTTAATTTCATTCCCAGACTTATCAGTTCCAATAACAGTGCCTTCACCGTTACCTTCATTCTTTCCAATCTTGTATTCCATACAAATCGGAACCGAATCTGGAATCTGAAATTCTGATGCGATAATTTCTGCAAATCTTCCTGATGGGGGAATATTCTGACGCTTAGATAACCACGTTCTCCACAATACCTCATCCATTCCAACAAGATCGCGTAATCTTTCATCTGTTACAACATCAGATCTAGAAAGCCAAGGAGCATGCTCATCTAGTAATGTTGCCATATTAGTCATTAATTCATTTTGATCAGTTCCACTAGTTGCAACAGATCTAGGTATGAACGATGTTCGTTCTACTGAACGAGACATACCAAGAGCTTTCTCAATCATTCCTTCAGTTACTTCATGGATTAAAACTCCCCGAGTTCTAGTATCAAGTTCTTCATCAGGAATATCATCTGAATCAGCATACAAGGCCTGACGTAGCCAACCCTTTCTCCCACATTCAATCCAGGATTGAATCCTAGACGGAGACCATACATCTGGGACCTTCCATTCATTGCCCTGAGAATGACCATGCCGATTATCTACAGCTTTAATCTCAATTTCAGAAGGAAAAAGGGGTCTAGGATCTATCGACATGGTCTCTTTCTCATTCCATAAACCTCCAATAACAGGCCAAGACGGATTTTCAACTGGAAGAGGTAAATCTTTGGCAAGATGTTTAGGTTTAGGAATAATTGTTAATGGTTTAGTACTAACCACTGAATCTCTAATTTTTGCTTCTGAATGATAAGCTTCTGAACCTGAAAGCAAGGATGGTTGTCTCTGGATTCTATCTTCAAAATATTGAGACTCTAGAGTTACCAAGGCAGAAGTATAGGATAGGGGCAGTGTAGTAGTTTGTTGTCTTTTTAGTAATAAATTTCCTTCAGAAGAACGTTTACTTCTCCATGAAACACCATGTATATTCTCGACAACTATTGTTGAAGAGCCATCTGAATATGGCTCAACATTTCGATCTTCTGCAACAATCAACAAGTTGTCATTATGATTTATTCGACACCAACCTGAACCATCTGAGAAATCTTGAGAAGAAAGAAATGAAGGTAGGGATTCAGGATTGGAATGTTCTCTCCAATATTCGACATATGGAGCAACTGGCGGAGAGGATTCATCTAAAACTGTAGGATCGATGACTACTACTTCTTCTCCTGAATAGTAAATCGACTGTAACAAATGACGCGTGTGGCGAATGGGGCCATCTGGACGTAATATTCCCAATCTTTGTCGTTCTTCTTCTTGCAATAAAGGTGGTAAAGTAACTCTTAGATCCCAATAATCAGCAGTTGGCTCTACAAGAATTACGCGCTTTGCTTGACATCCTAATACTTCGTCTGGTGTTCTGATTAATACAGGAGAAAATGGTGAAGAGACTTCAGGTAAAACTCCAGAATCAATTACAGCTTGAACTTGATCACACCAAATTTCTGTAGTTTCGGGCAGGGCGATGCCCATAGATTTCTCATAAGATCTTAAATTTGATAGTTCAGACATTAATATCTGCAAACCTACTAAACCATCTTCTCTTTCACCATCAAAATTATTTGAAACATTTTCATTATTCATCATCGAAATTACATTATTTAACCATAAATCGGGAGTTAACTCATTGATTTCAAATGGTAATTCTTGACCTGTAAAACATCCTTTCCAAAAGGATTCATCTTTCAAGAAATTAATATCTTGATTATTCAAAATTGGAGAAAGTGCACCAATTGTGCAAAGAAACCACCACTGCGTCTGTTCAAATGCTAAAGGATTTCTAGATTCAGAAGCATCTGATGAAAATGCACGAAGCCAGTCATGTAAAACGCCCTTTCCTCCAATTAATCGTCGGTCACGAGCTAATAATTCCAATACTTCACGATCGGGGATTGGCCGAATATGAGTTTCAGTTGGGTGATTTGGTACTTTTTCTAATTCAAAGAGGCTGATAGTACGTTGAACAGCAAACGAAAGAAGAGATTCAAGAGAGAAGCACTCTTCAGAATGAGCAATTTGGATTGCTGAGGAAATCCAATGAACAAATGGGCTACTTCTAAGCTGTGATTTGCTCTTAGACACTGGAATACCAAGAGACTTTAATTCATTTTTCCATTGAGCAGGAAGGTTATTTCCTGAGGGATGAATCAATAAAATATCATCAATTCCAGAATCCAGATATTTTTTGATTATCCGAGATGTTACTCTTGCTGATGATGATGCTTCTCTAATATGGATTCGATGAATATTTGGAGATTTTTCGTCCTTTATTGGCTCATGAGATGGAATCCATGTTGGCAGATCTGCTGATGATTTAACCGGATGAATATCATCAATTAATAATCCATGATACCCCAGCCGATGAGACCCATGATAGCAAAGTTGGTGAATAGGTATTCGCAATGAGATACATTCTAAAATTTTCAAATAAATTGGATCAATGTTTGGCGAATGGTCCATTAAGATAATTCCGTCAACTAATTCAAAAGTGAATATTGATTTTTCTAAATTTTCTAAGCCACCTATTAATCGAGAATGGAATCGAGAAGAATAAGCACCAGCAAGATGTTTTTCAATTTCATCTATACTAGATTGAACGCCTTGAAGATGTTCTATCAAAGTATCAATTGGGGCATTATTTCTTCTCAAAGTTGAGTTTAATCTCAATAAAGTTCTAGTTTTAGAAATAGGCCATTTTCTATCCTCAATAGGATGTAATAATGGAAATTCAAGTTGAGATGCTTTTCGTTGCATTATTGAATGTATAGCAAGTTCAAGAGACGGGCCATCAGGAAGCATTCTAGGTTCTCTTAAATCAGCGTAAATCTTAGTACATAACCCATTTAATGTCAGATGTGAACTTCTATCCACAATTCCAGTCGATGAAGAGATTTTATTGAGAAATTTGTCACGAGATAGGGCAGATGAATGTATGAAAAGAATACGTGAAGGGCCTCCCTCTGAAATTGGTCTTGGATCTATTGTTTGTTGGATTGCATGTTGCAATATCCATTCAGGTAGAGGCCCCCTAGGAATTTGTTCCAAGGTTATCTCCATAGCATCACCAACGTTCTACTTGTTCTTCGATGGTAGATAAACCCGAAGTTTTGAGGTTACTTCTTTCTAATCACAATTGAAGCCAATGAAAGGATTAGAAGAGTGGATACTGCACTGATGGAAGGTAAGAAACCTGACTCATTCTCACTACAATCTATCTCAATAAAATTCATCTCCCAATCAAAGGCAAGAACTAGACGTAAATCTTCACCATCCCATACTTCAGGAAGAGTAATGTTTGATGCTCCATCTTCTGAGAGAATATGTATATCTCTAATTACGTGAGGATAATATTCTAGGCCATTAGATCCATTCTCATCTCGAGCAATTTCTTCAACCACGTAGAGAATTGGTGTGATAGAAGCAGTCGTTGGATTAGAACACTCATCATTCCAGATATCCTCCATAGTTAGTGAGCTCGGAGTTGAAAGACTCCAAAGTACTGTGCCGTTGTTATCATCCCAATTTTCCCAAGACAAAGAGGCAGTCATACCTTCAAGTGAGAGAGATGAGCCCAAATCTACGCTAAGCGAGTAATCATCGGATAACGTCCCACTACCTTTAGCAACAGAACCTGAATGAAGCCATTCTCCATTGAATACTACCGCAGGGGGTAAACGTTCAAGCCCACCTGTAGCACGACTATTGGTTGGGCCAAATCGTTCAATCCATCGGTCATCGCCAACCTCAGTACCGAATGGATCTCTGATTTCTGAGTATTCTCGATGGTAATGCAAACTCTCAATCGAACGATTAGTAGCTAGTTCACTTACTGCATGCTCAGAATCTAGACAATTCTCGCACCATGTAGCAGTATAGACTTCCGCAATGACTGGCCAAGATTCAGAAGGCACATCAAAAGAGGCATTAGATAAATTACCATGTCCAATATCGATACCTATGCCACCGAAGGTGCCTTTCTTTTCCATTATATCTAGTTCAGAAATGATAGGGGAACCGTCTGTGGTCGCCTGTTCGCTCTCCGCTTTAACTAATCCAGAAAATAGAACTAGCATTACCAGCAAAATTACTCGCTTCATGCTTGTGAGAAGAAGTGGTTATTCCTCAATGTTACCTCTCTTCGTTCTGGAAATTCCAAAATAGATTATGTCGAAGTTGTCGAAAATATCTAACTCTATCTTCTATTCGTGCCCACCATGGTCTTCCATTTGGATCAATTTCTTCCTGAATTGGAGCCAATAACTCATACATTTGATTTCGAATCTCTTCATTTAGATTCAAATGTCTTTCCTTAACCCAAATTTGTTGATTTTCTTCAAGTCTCAGAATTTCAAGATTATTTTCGTTAGATACCCAACCATGTATTCGTGCAATCGACTGTAAAACCTCTACTTCTTGTTGAGTTAGGAGTTGGTTTTCTATAGTCAATAATCCAAATATACCACCTGGAGCATTTGGCAAGCGTGCTAATGCCCCTATTGGAGCTGCATTGAATGCAACCAATGCATTGATCAATATATTTGGAATCCTATTTCTATTTCCTCCATCTCTTAAAGTATCATCATTTATGGGAAATTGATGTTCTCGTTCAAAACGGAATTCGCCTTGTTGATTATCCCATTCATTTTCAACTAATCTTCCCCAATTAACATAAGCAGGGTTTTGATGTCTTCTTCTAATATTGTTATCATGTATATCTCTTGCTTCAAAATAGTCTCTAACCCTTTCACGTAAACGAATTGGTGGCTGAAAATGATCTTGATATATTTCTGGATTTCTAGGGATTTTTCCATGACTAACTAGAAAGTTGTGGATTGTAGCAATTGCAGTATTATTTTCACGATCGTTTGAACAAATTAAAGCTAAAGTGACAATTTGATCTCCTATTGGTAAATCTCGTAATTCATCACCAGCATGAGTACAAATTTTGCCCCAAGGTTCAGAGGAATTCGTTCTAGCACTGAGTTGAAATTTATCTCCAACTAAATTTTTTGCAGTTCGATTAATTTTTATTCGATATTCAGTACCTGTGGTACCCTGAATCAGTAAACTGCGTTCATTTTCAGAAAAATTGATGTTTTCTGTTTGATGTTCTATATCTCTTAACAATCTTGCAGCTTTACGATCTGCATCATTAGGAATTTTGGGAGTTACTTCTTCGTTTCCCCAATTACTCAATAACAATTGAAGAGTGTCATGAATTGAGGTTCCTGGAGGAGATAATTGAGCAGAAATTATTGCAGAAATAATATGGATATCTGATGGAATTCGTCGTAATTTTATTCTTCCGTCATCATCCTCAACTCTGAGAAACAATCTTCCATTTCTGACTGTAATGAGAGATACATATTCATGTTTTAGTAATTCTGGATTCGACCAATAATCTGTTATTTCTCTCCATCTTCTAAGCCAAGGCATTGAAAAGATTTCATTCTCTGGTAAACTATCCAGATAAAATGGCAGCGTTTCAAGACTATTTTGTTGATCTTCAAATGAACTATTAATGATTTTAACATCGGATTTACCTGAAAATAAAGTCCAACGTCTGAGAACCTTAGAAATTACAGCAGCAATCGTTTTGAAATCACTTCTGTTTCGACGTCGAGCAATACGGAGATGATGTCTCCATCTAGGATGAATTTGACGTTCTCTCTGAAGAGAGGTCTTCCATCTATCCCTCAAAGTCTCTCCTAATTGAGCAAGTAATTGGCCTAAACGATGCCAATTTACTGCTTTTAATTCCCAATCTTCCATTTTTGAAATCAGTTCGATTAGTTGAGAATCAGGGATGCGAACACCTGTGTTTATTATTCCATCAATTGTTATTGAAGGAGGCAAAGAAGAACATGAACTAATTTGTAACCAACAACCACCAGGCAGAGGGAAGCCTCGATTCATTAGCCTCTCCTTAACATCCTGATTTTCAGTTGACTTGATTTGATCAATGATTCGAGTTCTTATTTCATTTGCTTTTTGATCATCAACAATGGATTGAAGATTGGATTCTTGAGGACGGAAAAGCCATTCAGAATCTTGTCTATCTAATCTTTCGTACCACTCTCGAATTCTACTTACTGTGGATCGTCTCGAATGATTTTGTAATATCCGATTTACAATTTCAATATCTTGTTTTGATGAATCATGTAAAGGAAATGTTCCAGAACAATGTGGATGAATCATCCATTTACATCTAGGACACCATGTGTTTGTATTCTGATTCAAGGGTTCTATTTCACACGCAATACATAACCGATCTTTCTTTTCATCGTTCACTCTGGTGGTTGACGTCATAGGTAAACAATTAACTGACTCCTTATGAATCAAATAATTACAATGTTGAAAATGCATTTATTGTTCTTTCAATATCTTCATCGGTAATATGTAGATGAGTTACCAACCTAAGCATATTCGGGCCTAAATCCAATGCATCAATTCCTTTTTCTGATAGTGATTTTATTACAACAGAAGCTAAAGTATCTGTTGTAATGTATACCATATTTGTTTCAACTGTTGAGATATCAACATTAAATCCGTCCATATTTCCTATATCTTCAGCAAGTTTACGAGCGCGTGCATGATCGTCTGCCATTCTTTCAATGTGATTTTCTAATGCAAATATACCACCTGCTGCAATGATTCCAGCCTGACGCATCCCTCCACCAAACATCTTACGCCAACGATGAGCTAAAGCGATGAACTCAGATGATCCTACCAATACACTACCGACTGGAGCGCCTAGACCTTTAGATAAACAAATAGAAATTGAGTCATAATCGCGAACAATACGTGCAGGAGATGTTCTGGAAGCAACTGATGCATTGAATAAACGAGCACCGTCCATATGAGCAGCGCAATCATTGTCATGGGCAACTTTAGCAATTGCATCAAGTGTTTCTTGAGGATAACAAGTTCCACCACCCCTGTTAGAAGTATTCTCAACACAAACAAGAGATCCGTTTGGAAAGTGTGCAAGACTACCATCTGCTTTACGAATTCCATTTTTAACATCTTCAGGTGTCATAATTCCACGCTTTCCAGGTACTAGAGAAACCGAACATCCAGATAATGCTGCAAAACCTCCTCCTTCATAGATGTAAATATGGCTAGTTGCCTCAGTAACTATTTCATCGCCTGGATTTGTGTGAGTACGAATTGCAATTGCGTTCGACATTGTCCCACTGGGTACGAAGAGTGAGGCTTCTTTTCCTAGCATCGACGAAATACGACTTTCTAATTCAATAACTGTAGGATCATCGCCTAAAACATCATCTCCAACTGGAGCGGCGGACATCGCTTTTCGCATTTTATCAGTAGGTTGAGTGACTGTGTCGCTTCTCAAATCGACTCGGTCGGATGGATGCTCACGCATGTCACCCGCTAGCATTTCTGTTTCTTAGGCTTGTCCAGAAATTATTGTGGTTTCCATTTACCAAGACAATCTCGAAAAGCATCTTCTAAATTTGAATGTTCAAACTCAAAACCTGATTCAAGTAGACGTCGAGGGTGTACTTTCTGTCCTTCCAGTAACAACGGACGTGCAAATTCACCGAAAATAATCTTAACAACAAAACCTGGAAGAGGAGCGAAAGCGGGTCTCCTGAGAACACGTCCCAACGTTTTTGCAAAGGTTTTCTGACGAACTGGATTAGGAGCAGTTAGATTATACATTCCTTCGCAATTTTTTGTCATTAATAGGTGCTGTACTGCTGCAATGTGATCATCCATTGAAATCCACGACATCCATTGTTTCCCTGAACCAATAGGACCACCAGCTCCCATTTTGAATGGGAAAAGCATTTTTCCTAAGGCTCCTCCTTTAGGAGATAATACTATTCCGGTTCGAAGATGGATGGTTCTAATTCCTGCCTCTCTAGCAGCATCCGCTGAAGACTCCCATATCTTTGCTGTATCTGTAAGGAACCCTGTGCCATGAGTACTATTTTCATCAATTTCTTCATCACCTCTGTCTCCATAAATTCCTATTGCACTAGCAACAACAAATACCTCAGGTTTTACCTCTAAAGATGCCATAGTTTCAGCGAGTAAGGTAACAGATTTTTGGCGTGATTCAACTATTGCCTGTTTACGTTTTTTAGACCATCTCTTATCACCAATTCCTACACCACCCAAATGAATCACTGCATCAATTCCATCAAATAATGAAGGATCTAATTCTCCGTTCTGAGGATCCCAAAATCTCTGATTTTCATCTAACGGTTTTCTTCTAACTAGTTGAATCACTTCGTGACCACCTGTATCAAGAAACGGAATTAGTTGAGACCCAATCAATCCACTGGCTCCACTAACCAATATTCGTTTTCTAGGAAATTCAGAAAATGATTGATGTCTCATAATATCTCTCTTCAAATTAATTGCTCTTGAAGTAAACATATTTTCTATATTTTTACGAACATATCGTCCGCCAAATAACCTACCTAGAAATCCTACTGGTATTACATAACTTACTTCGTCACGTATAATGGTAACATCTGGTTTTTCTTTGATAAAACGGTGAGTGTGCCACCATCTCTTAAACGGTCCTCGAACCATTCTATCCGCAAATAATTCTTCTTCAATCATATCTGTATGTTCGGCAATCCATTTCATCTTTATTGGGCCCATTTTCATCTTCATTACTCTGGTTCCACCTGGTGATAAATCAGGTGGTGCAGAAATAGTTTCTATGTTTTCCCAAGGTGGAGATAATCTGTCAAATGCACCCTCTCTAGTATGCCATTCCCAAACCACTTTGCGAGGCGCTTCAATTCGAGTTTCATGTAGGTAATTTACCAAATATCATCCCTCAATAGTATCAAATTCGCCAGTTCCAAATTGATTCAAATATCCTTTAAGATCAAGTTTTCTTGCTGTATTTGCACTCGACATGAATCTAACTTTTCCAAAGACGGGGCGTTCTGGTCCCCAAGCACGATCATGTCTTCCTAGTACCCAAAATATTCCAGTGTATGAGTTAGGATCTCTGCCGTCTAGGGCCCATCGATCATTTAGTCTAACCATCCAATCTGATGCTGTGACTGGGTCTGGTGCCCATTCTAAAATTCTCTTCCCCCATAACATTCGCAAATAATTGTGAATTACTCCTGTCTCACGTAATTCTCTTTGAGCTGCATTCCAAATTTCATCATGAGTTTCAGCGTTTTCTAATTCATCAAAAACATAAGATGGACGTGGGTCATTAGCGTGTTCGGTTAAAGTCATTTGAGCCCATTCTGGGAGTGAATTAAATGTTGCATGATCTGGTCTATGATATGCAAAGTGAAAACCAAGATCACGCCATGTGATTATTTGATCAAGGAAGGCTTCTGATGCTTCATTTAATCCCCACCATCCATTCCTAGAACCTGTAACTTTACCAGGAGTCATTGTTGGATCCCAGTTTCCTTTTTTGAGGACTCTATCAACTACTTCTAATGCAGAGATATGTCCAAAATGAAGCCAAGGAGATAAACGACTAGTCATCGGTTCTGAAGGATTATTTCGTCCGTCAGAATATCTGTCCAATCTTTGATTTACAAAAATTTCTAATAATTTATTTGCTTCTTTAGAACCCCCCCTTGCTGATTCTACAGAAGGTACCAAATGATCAATCGGAAGGGGTTCTAATGCAGACTTACCTGTCACTCCTCCTTCCGAAACTCTCCATAACCATTCTAATGGAGTCATTGAAAATCTCAATTCTTCTAATAGAATAGAGTATTCATTTTCAGGCATCCAGAGGCTACTACTTCTAGATTCGAGAGGATTAGGTTTAGGTGAATTAGAAATCGCTTCTATGACTCTTCTCTGAACCACTCTTCGGAAGGTATGAGCTAACGGAGGAGCCTTCTCGGTCCACGACATAGGTATTACACCACAACCATCTACTGCATGTAAACGAGTTTCAAGAATTTTTTCGGCACGCTCCATCACATGGCGAGGGTGACCAGTTGGAAAATCATCAATTACTACAAGGCAAGCTCTCTGGGAAATACGTCTCAATAAGCCGTTTCCTCTCTCGCGATGGGTTTCGATCCATGGGATATAACGTACTCCGGTTCCTTCAAATGCTTCACGATTGTCAAGCATACCTTGGGCTACAAAAGTAACTAATCTGTCACTTGCAAAAGAATGATCTATGCTAAACGGTTCAATAACAATCAATGGTTTTCCCAATTTTTCAGCCACATCTGCAGCATGCTCTAGGGCATGATTCCAACGTAATCTTCGTTGTGCTGTCATCCAATATAATACGAATTCGCCCTGCTCATTAATTGGACAATCAACAAGAACTCTAGTCCTAGATAGAATTGCAGAGTTATTGATTTTCATATCAACAACTCCGGAATTTCAACCTTTTTTTGGACAAAATGAACAAGATATGGCTCATTCTTCTCTTCTGAATAATCGACCATGTCCATAGAAGAATAATGATTGATTGAAGCTACAGAGATAGAATGCATAGTATGACTTAACCATTCAACTGAATCTAATTCTTCAAGAGAATACCATCCAAAGTCACTAATTTCCTCAGGATTTAATGTAATTTCCAAATTATTTGGAGTTACTAGATAAGCAACAAAAACACCAGTCTGGTCGCCTTTCACTCTCTCACGGATAGCAGTAATACCAATTATTTCTCCAGATAGTCCACACTCTTCGGATAATTCACGTAATGCAGCCTGAGCAGGTAATTCTCCTGACTCGACAAATCCTTTGGGAACACCCCACTTAGAAGAATGGGGCCCTTTCGACTCCTTAATCAGTAGTATGCGGCCGTTATTTACGACACAGGCAGCAACACCTAGATCACAAAGATTGGACCGCATCGGGACAATTTGTGGCTCCGGCATATATGAATGGCTGTTCAACTGTACGAAAAAAAATTACAATGGAACGGAACAGTTCTTCATAAGTACAATCTATTACAGGTACACATGGTTCTAACTGAGTCGAACGAATATGTGACAATACCATTAGAGAATGTGAGGATACCACGTCCTGATGCATTCCTTCCTACAGAGCATGGAAACTTTCGTGTTCGTTCATTCCCTGAATTAAGTTCAGTAGATCATTGTGCAATTTACTCTGGTCAACCATGGGACGAAGAAGCCCCCCTGGTAAGAATCCACTCTGAGTGCTTAACAGGAGACGCTCTTGGATCACTGAAATGTGATTGTGGGCCACAACTAAAACGAGCCATGAATGAAATTCAAGACGAAGGTGTAGGAATTATTCTCTATCTTCGTCAAGAAGGAAGGGGCATTGGGTTATCTGCAAAAATACAAGCTTATGCCCTACAAGACAGAGGTTACGACACTTTAGATGCCAATGTTCTACTAGGACATCCGGCAGATGCTAGAGATTATACTGTGGCTGCTCAAATGCTACAAAAGATGGGTATAGGAAAAATTCGTCTTTTGACTAACAACCCTCTGAAAGAATCTGCAATGACTTCTAACGGAATTAAGGTTGAACGTGTGGAACATGTTAATGGAGTAGGTCCACATAATATCGAATACCTATCCACCAAAGCACGGAGAATGGGCCATTTACTAGATCTTTAATGAGGAAAAAATATGACTCAAATAACTACAAAATCCTTAGTTGGTAAGGATGCTCCAGATTTTTCTCTAGAGTCATCGAATGGGGAAATGGTTAACCTAAGTGATTTTGATAATAGTTGGAAAGTAATCTTCTTCTATTCTGTTAACGGTGCACCAACGTGTAAGAGAGGATGTTTGAATTTCAAAGAACAATATGAATTGTTTAAGTCAGTAGGATGCGAGATTATTGGTATCAGTCAAGATCCGAAAAACGACCATAAAGAATTCAAAGAATCTTTAGATCTCCCTTACCCAATTTTAGGAGATCCCGAAAGACAAGTGGCTAAGAGATATGGTGTTCCTGTTCATCTAGGGAAATTTCCTGCTAAGTCTTCATTTGTCGTTGGACCTGACAGGAAAATCCATTATGTCTATGACTGGTTATTTAGACCTAGAAATCACGTAGCAAAGATTCTCTCTGTTCTAAGTGAAGTTACTGATGGAGAAGGATTCTGATGGGGTGGGATCAAGTTCTGTCCTTTGCAGGACTCAATGAAAGAGAGGTACAATCTGTTCTAATTTTATCCTCCAAGCCTAAGTTGAAAGCTTCTGAATTAGCTACAGAATTGGGAACTACAAGGCTTGATGCATATAATTCTCTTTCTAGACTACAAGAAATTGGATTAGTAACAACAACTGCTGATAGACCAATGAAATTTTCTTCGCCGCCTATCAATGAAGCAGTAGAACGACTGATAGGAATGAGGAAGGAACAACTCAGACAAGTTGAAGAAGGATATGAAACATTACTTAGCGGAACATCATGGAACCAAGAAGTTGCAGATAAAACAAAATCAGCAGGGTTTGATGAACCAAAATTTGCTGTTCTCAAAGAACGTATACATATCCACAAACGAATTGAACAATTTGCTAACGATGCAAATGAAAGAGTTGTACTAATGCTAGGCGAATATGGCATTCTACACTTGCACAGAGGTCCAGCATTAGCAGCAATAAATACAGCAGCTGAAAGGGGAGTTAAGATTCAGATTTTAGCTAAATTACATCGAAGAACTATCCGATTTTTCCGAGACCTCCACGAGAATGTATTGGTACGGCATTCTGATGATGTTGAATCTCAAGGTGCGTTAATGGATAACGAAGAAGTTCTACAAATGCTAAACATAGAGTCCAATCCCGTTGGGAGGGGGAAAGAAGATGCTGCTCTATCAGTGGTATCGAAACAATTCGCAATCTCACAAGCCAATCTAATTGATGCAGTCTGGCCAGAAGCTATACCATTTGATCAAGCAGAAAAACGGTTCACAGAACAACAGATTGTAGATCCTTTACGAATTGAAATAGGACAGGGATCTTTTCTCGAGAAATTGAGAACCGCTTTAGGTGTTGATTTACAACTGCCTGAAGAAGATACACCTTTCGATCCTGATGCAATGCTTAAGGCAGGAAGAGAGGTGAATTCTGCTAGAAGACAACTCGGTGAAAATAGTCTATCAAGTCTCTCAATTCTTGGTTTTGATTTGGAAATAATGATGAGACAGGTTGGTAAAAGAGTTGGTGAAGAACTAGCATTTTCTCTTCGAGGGATTGAAGATAATATTGAATTTTTGAACGAATTAATGGACTTGTGGGAAGCTGCAGGATTAGGGACTCTCACCTATGCATTAGAGCCTACATTCCATGTCTGTGTAGGACTAACTGAAAAACCAGACCAAGGAAATAGAGATGTTCTTCCTCTCTGGGAGCTTGATGATGGAATTATTGAAGGTGCATTGATGGCAAGATATCCAGAAGAAGGAGATGTGAAGATAAAGAAAATTCCAGGAAGTGGAGATCTAGATGATATCTGGCAATATCACCTTCTAATGAAAGAATAGTTGTGATATGATGGAGATTAGTCGAGATCAATTAAGAATTTTTACTGTCGTTGTTGGTGGATTAGTTCTAGCATCATACGTATGGGGAGTTTCTAGACTATCTCAACCATCTGACCTCTGGGGAGGAGTTACAGGCAACCTGCAACGATTTAGTGTCATTTTCATGTTTGTTGCCGCAATTGGATATCTAATTTATTGGTGGATTACTCTATTCCAAATGGAGTCAGGAGATGTTGCAAATTTACGATGGCCTTGGGGAGAATCAGATAATAAGGGAACTAATCGTCTCCTACTTTCTTTTGCGATATTTCTAATCCCATCTGCTCTATGGATTGAGAGTACTGGCTTACATCTCAGAAATCCTAGCGATTTTACTCCTTTTCTAGTTGTAGGTACACTTCTTCTAGCAGGAATTGGGAATGTCATGCTAGGATTACTTGCATTCTCAGCATATCAAGACGATATTCCTAGAGCAAGTTGGCTATTATTTGGGGCATTTGCTGTATCTATTCAATGTATCATTAATGACCTCATAATATGGTCATGGAAATTTCCATGGTAGTCAAGACTTGAACATTCATTCATATCCTCTATTGATGTAGGTGCAGTATGAGACTGCTAACTTTCCTTCGTTTTATGAGGCAGATTCTCAAAAAAGGTCCTGCAGATTTGGATTGGATACAACGTCAAGGGTTGCTGTCAGTAAAACTGGCTCAAATTTTTGCATTGAGATCTGATATTCTTTCCGTGGAAAAATGTCAACAATTACAATCTCTGTATCAGCATGCTGCTACAATACCCACAGAAGATGTTTTTGCAAATATTGATTCTAGAGGTCCAAAAGGATTTAGAGAAAAATTTGCATGGATTGATGAAGAACCTTTGGCAGCTGCTTCTGTTGGTCAAGTCCACAGAGGACAATTGAAAAATGGAGATGAAGTTGTAGTAAAAATCATCAAATCACAAAATGAAAAAGAATTCAGACGTGATGTAAATCGTATGCGTAGATGGTTGGGGATGTTCCTCTTTTTCTCCCCGAAACTTCGTAAGGTAGGAAATCCAATCGCTTTGTTAAATCACGTTGCAGATTATACTACTAGGGAACTAGATCTAAGAAACGAAATTGCTGGAGCAGATGAATTAAAAGATATTAAAAATCAAATACAGGAAACCTTTCCAATGCCTCTTCTTCGATTTCCAAAATACTATCCAGATATCTCAAATGAACATGTTCTAGTTTCAGAATATATCAAGGGTGAATCACTAGAAGAAGGCATTGAAGCAGGAAAATTAGACTGGGAAACGCTCTTACAATTATTCAGAATTCATGGTGCTTTTCTTTTTGGAATAGGGACTTTTCATGGAGACCTTCATCCAGGAAATTGTATAATTGATGAAGAAGGCAAATTTGTATTCATTGATAATGGAGCGATTTGTCATGCTCCTCAACATGTAAACAGAACTCTGTTTACATTCTTTGAACATCTATCAAAAAAACAACTTACTGAAGCATTCGATGCACTTCTAAAAATGTCAAATGCAAATCTAGAGTCAGTAAAACTGGAGAAGTACTATTCTAAAATGGGAGAAATCTATCAGGATTTTGAAAAGAAACCAGTTGGTGAACAGAGTTTAACTCAAATCATGATGAAAACTGTTCGTACTGCGGTAGAGAAAGCAAAGGCAGATTTTGGAGAAGAGGCTTTTCCAATTATTAGAGCTTTGATGTACCTAGATGGATTAGTTATCAGAACTCATCCAGATGTTATGTTAATACAGTCTATGGGCCCATACTTAGAAGAATTTAGAATAGGATTAGGTATTGGAGTCAATCAGTGATGGTGATGGATTCTCGTAATAATGAGAAAAAAATAGCTATCGTTGGTGCAGGAATTGCTGGTCTTGAATGTGCAAAAATTCTGATAAAAAATGGATTTAATGTTACTGTCTTTGATAAAGAATCAGAGATTGGAGGTAGAATGCGAACATCAGAAATTGATGGATTTCTCTTAGATCATGGATTTCATGTATTACAAACTGCATATCCAGAAACTTCCAAACAAATCGATTACAAATCATTAGATTGCAAACCATTCAAAGCAGGAGCAAGGGTTGTTCAAGTAAAAAATGGAAAGGCTCGTATGAAATTGATGTCAGACCCTTGGAGAGATCCTATAAGAGGTGTTATGAGTTCATTGAATGGATTTTTATCTATCAAAGATTTGTTGAGAATTGCTTCTCTGAGATTATCAATTACAAGTGGCAAAATTGATCAATTATTTGATGGAAGTGACGAAACTACACTTGATTTTCTTCAAAAAAGAAAATTAAGTGATAATGCAATAAATCGATTTTTTTTACCTCTATTTGGAGGTATTTTTCTTGAATCGAAATTAGAAACATCTGAACGATTATTTCGTTTTATCTTTAGAATGATGGCTAAAGGAAAAATGGTTTTACCAAAAAATGGCATCCGTTCTGTTCCTTTGTCAATTGCGAAACAGGTTGGACTAGATAACATTAGATTAGGTGTTGAAATTGACCGAATTGAAGAGAAAGCTCTGCGATTTAGAGGGGAAGCACATCGTTTTGACCTCGTTATCAAAGCATTTGCTGAACCTACTGATGAAGATGGGAAACACGTTTGGACAATTCACTTTGATGCTCCATCATCACCTATGCGTTCGAAACATATCTTACTCAATTCTAATCTGATTGATTCATCTTCTATTGTATCACATGTGGCAGTACCTTCTGATGTTCAACCATCTTATGCACCCACGGGACGGAGCTTAGTAACTGCAACAATAGTTGGAGACAGAGCAAAGGAAATGGGATTTGAGACGAAGGAATCAGTAGAACAAGCGGTGAGAAATGATCTAGGTCAATGGTTTGGAGACGGTACAGTTTCAACTTGGAAGACACTGGCTGTTCAACATATTACTCACGCCCTCCCGATTTCTAGCTCTGGAAAAAGACTGACTAATCTTCCAAGAAATGGAGAAGTTACAATCGAATGTGGAGATCATATGTTGCATGGTAGCGTAGAAGGAGCCATTTTGTCTGGGAGAAATTCAGCACTAATTGCAATTAACCGTTTAACAAATAATACAGAAACTATTCAGGGCCCGAAAAGGAAAGTATAAAATTAGTAAAATGGATTTGTTCCTGCTTCATGATCTGTTGCATCTACAATTGAAGAAATTGAAGGAACTTTGTTTCTAATTGCAACTTCAATACCTTGCTTAAGAGTAACATCTACCATTCCGCAACCTTGGCAACCTCCGCCAAAAGCAATCACTGCTTTATCTCCATCAACTCCAAGCAATTCAACAGTGCCTCCATGAGAAGCAACCATTGGAGTAACATCAGTTTGAATTACTTCAGCAACTGCAACTGATATATCATCAACCCACATAGGATTGGGGTTCTCAAACTGAAACCCTCCCCCCATCAAGGTCTCTACGAAATCTAAAGTTGCTCCTTCCATATATTGGGAGCTCCTTTCTGCAATCAAAACTGTCATTTCGTCTACTTCGCAAACGAAATCTGATGTATCTTTTTCTTCAATATCAACTAAATTTAGATCATATCGAAATCCTTTCTCGCCCCTTCCAATAATCTCAACCCTAAGAACTCGGATAATATCGTCGTCAGCCTTCTGTTGAAATTGAAGTAGCATTTCTCTTGCTTTTTCAGTAATTGAAATCATGACTTCACCTCGATAATTGATAATTTATTTTACTCTGTAGGGGGTTGAGTAAATTGATTGGCATAAGCACCTGCCATATCTGGAACATTAGTGCCTGTAGCATCACTGCTCAAGGGTGGCTGCATACTCTGCATTGGGGCTTGCATAGGAACTGTTCCCCCCATTTGGTTTGAAGGCATAGATCCTGCCATGGGCATTTGGTTTGCAGGCATATTTCCAGCCATAGGCATTTGCGACCCTACATTATACCCTTGGAAAGTTGGTTGAGGTCCTCCAAGTGCTAGTCCAATTATCAGAATAATCAAACCGACAGGAATACCGCAACAGCAAGCCGCAGAAGAGAGGCCTAAACCTCCGAGGAGGCCGCCTAAGTCTTCACCAATCGCCGTTAGCATTATATTTGCGTAAGCATCATTATCAAACAGCGTAAAATCAACTGATTCATTGTTTGAATCGGTGACTGACACTGTGTAATCTGAATTTATTGTACAATTTGCGTCCGAATAGAAGGTCTCACAAACATATGCAGAAATAACCAACCCATCATGAATTTGGTCTTCTTCAGTCCATTCATCAAATGAACACCCTCTACTGATTACATCTTCAGTAACATCAGTACCATCCGCATCAGTTACTGTAACGTTGAAATCAGAACATCCGTCAACATAACCATCTGCATCACTGTCAACATAATCCAAACTAACTAGAACTTGGAATGCAACACTTCCTTTTCTGTCTTCATCGACATAGGTGAATATCGCACTTCCGTCTTGTGATTTTGTGTAATATGGAGACGGGTCATCATCAATATTTTCGAGGTTTTCACCAGCGGAACCAGTTAGTACTCCACCTAATACTGTCAA
>CEOP01027481.1_pt1 | contig 22027 bp, 16 predicted proteins | sample 361301 | NCBI WGS metagenome assembly CEOP01 (sample SAMEA2619548, study PRJEB7988) | marine metagenome | biome: marine biome (ENVO:00000447); feature: deep chlorophyll maximum layer (ENVO:xxxxxxxx); material: "saline water (ENVO:00002010), including plankton (ENVO:xxxxxxxx)" | depth 55 m
TGGATCTCCATAATTGGAATTGGAGAATACTCGGGCACTGGATCGTCTAGTAAGTAATAGGACATGCAGGCAATGGCTGCAAACCGATCGCTGTGCTCGTTAGCCAGCTTCTGGCTTAGTGCACACCCATTTGACCATCCAGTGAGGTATATTCTATCCTCGTCAACGCTGTGGTTCAAGGCCACTCTGTCAACAATCTCTAGAATCAATCCGGTGTCATTTAGTCCAAGTTCCCCAGCAGCACTGCAGCAGTATCCCGCGTTCCAAGAGTTCTCAAACCCTTGAGGCCATACCGCGATTACTCCATTTTCCTCGGCAATATCATCGAATTCCGAGAGTGCTCTCTGATTTTCCATAGTCAGGGTATTTCCATGCAAGTCAATAATCATCGGAACCTCATTCGAAAGATTCACCGTACTTGGGACGAGAACATTCCAACATCGTTCTAGTTCCTCGTGAATCATGCATTCGACATAGTCGGCGCCCTCAAATTCCTCCTCCGGTGGAATCTCGTCAGAATCGTCACCGGATGAATCGTTGTCGCTCGAAAGACATCCACTAAGAGTGGCAGAAATGAGAATTAAGGTCAGAAAGACAACTTTCTCGACCCGAGACATGAAAATGCGAGTTAGCACTCGTAGAAAAAATATAGCAATTGACACTACTCTCTAATTCGAAGAAATCAACAGTTAGAGCAGCAGCCCTTGCCCTCTTCGGGTTTGCAACCTTCCCAGATGGTTGCCATTCCGGGAAATACAACCTTGGCACGGACTTTGACAAAGCCAACTTCTTCCATCATTCGGACATAATCGCGAGTAGTTCCGAAGGTGACGTATGTCTTGGTCAACCACTTCCATGGGTGGTCCTTGACTCCACAAATAATTCGCGCGTAAGCACCTACCCAAACCCGCATCCAAAGCGAGCCAAACAATCCGTGAATTCGATTCATCTTTGCGGGATCAACAATTACCAATTTCGTTCCAGGCTTCAATACTCGCAGAACCTCTCCTAAACCGGCTCGCTTATCGTACCAGTCTCTGAATGAGAATAGGGAACAGGCTCCATCGAAGCTATTGTCTTGGAATGGTAATTCCTCAGCCTTCCCTTGGACGAATTCTACCGCAGAATCACCTCTTGCCTCTCGCTTTGTATTGACTCGTGGTCTTGCAGTCTCCAGCATCAATTCGCTAGGGTCGAGGCAAACCAAATTGCCGCCAACAACATCCTCTGCAAAACTGCCAGGTCCACACCCGACCTCGAGCACCCGTCCGGTTACAGCATCGCCCTCATTGGGCAAACGCTGGCGCACCATGCGCCGCCACTTGTTGACTTGACCTAGGGTGGCGAAGCGATTGATCCGGTCGTAGACCGGAATCGTCGCTTCGAGGTTCCTCATCAACTCATCCCACTCGTCTGAGTCGATGGTTTCGTGGTCCACGGAAGCGCTCTGTCGAGGTCGTGTATTTGGTTGGTTTGGGGGCAGGTCCCGCCAGACGGCCGCAACCCTATCTCTTAGCCAACGTAGGTTATCATGATATACCCATCTTCGGTCGCCCGCCTCACCGAAGGTGAATCATATGGGTCACGCTGATGTTCTCCGTACTATAAGGGAAGCAGAAGACGCCGCTGCTGCGGCGATTTCGAAGGCAGAATCAGATGCAACGAGCATCGTGCAGAAGGCACGACTCAAAGCTGCTGAGTCGCTTCAATCGAGCCGTTCTGAATCCGATGCTGAGGCTCAGAAAATCGTAACCGATGCTCGCGCCGCTGCTGAGAAGGAAGCCGGTAAGGTCGCATCCAATGGGGACGCAGCGATCGATGAGATTCACACCAGCGGTGAGAAGAACCGCGCGAAGGCAGTGAGCACAGTGCTCGATGCATTCCGCGCTTGAATCTACACGCTGATTTTGGAGGTTGCTAACATGTCACAGGTCCACACCCGACAGATGGGTCGTCTGACCGCTGCGGGTGTGAAGGGCGATCTCGACGATGCTCTTGCAATCCTTGCTCGTCTCAAGGCGCTGCATTTCATCGATTACGATGGTTCAGAAGATGGACTTTCTCTTGGTACTCCTGCTAGCAAGGCTGACGATATCAGCCGCGTGCTGAACAAGGTTCGTGCAGCGGCTGCACAGGTCGAAGCATCAGGACCAGGTGATGCTGTTCCAGCAGGTGCCGTTCGAGAGGCGATTAGTGGTGACCTACCAACAAAGGTCGATGCACTTCTTGACGACCTTAGTCGCATCGACGAAATTGAAGCCTCTCTCGCTTCACAAACTGAGGAGGAGACTACTCTCAGAATGGTCTCTCCACTTGGAATAGATGTCGAACTCCTATCTGGATTCGAGTCAATCACTTCCTTTGTCGGCACGGCGAAGGATGTCAATGCAGCCCGTGCCGCAGCCGGAGATGGAATCTTCGCCAGTGGCTCAGCCGATGGCGAGAACGTTGTTGGCGTATTCGTCCGCAACGAGGACGCGGCCGCTACCGCGAGCGCTCTCGATGCGGCCGGCTTCACCGCTCTACAACTTCCATCGGGCGAGGGTGACTCAACCACTCGTCTCAACGACCTTGCCAACATTCGCCTTGGACTCCAGTCTGAGCGCGAGGGACTCGACGGAGCAGTCGAGTCTTGGACTGAGGAGAACGGCGAAGATCTGGTCTGCAGCCTCGAAATCCTCGAGCGAGATCACGAACTGACAACCTCTCCTGTCCGCGTCGCAGTATCGGACCATGCTTTCATCATCGATGGCTGGGTCGAAATGGATCGCGCGCATGACATCAAGATCGCTCTAGGCGGTGCATGTATCGTAGTCGACGTCGAGCCCTTCGTCATCGAGGCCGGTGGTGGACACCATGATCACGACCACCACCATGAGCCAGTCTCGCCTCCAATCGCTTTCCAGCCGAGGAAAGCAACAAAGCCTCTCGAATTGGTTACCGACATGGTCGGTCGACCCGGATATGGTCGACTAGATCCGACTCTTTTCATGTTCATCACCTATCCACTATTCTTCGGATTGATGCTCGGTGACATGGCCTACGGTCTCCTCACCATGGGTCTCGGTGGCCTCCTTATGAGCAAGGCCGGTACTAATGATGGGCTCAAGTTGGGCGGGCGCTTCCTGCTTCTCATTGGAGGGGCAACCGTACTTTTCGGCTACATTTACGCGGAATTTGCGGGTTGGGAAATCTTCCCGCACTACGGACACCACAGTCCTGTGGAATTCATGCAAGCTCTGTACCCAGCAGTTGATTCGCACGGCCACGTTTTCGAGGTCGCCTTGGGATACAACATCACTTTCGCTTTCCCGTTCCATCGCGTCTCGAGCAATCTGATGGATCTGATTGTCCTCACCCTCTACATGGGCTGGATACACGTCATGGTTGGTCTCATCATGGGCTTCAGGGATGTGCTCTTTATCGGAAATGGACACGGTGGAATTGGATGGGTTGCAGCCTTCTTTGAGAAGGGCGCCTGGATGGTTCTACTCGTCGGTGGTCTTCTGTTCACGCACGCGTACATTGGCTCTCACAGTGAATTCATGACCGCGGGCGTGACTTTGATTGGAATCGCTACGGCCTGCTTGGTGTGGACTCTTTACCGCTATCACGGTCTCGATTTGCCTATCGCTCTGATGATGGGTCCAATCGAAGCGCTCGGCATGATGCCGACCATCATCTCCTACGTTCGACTATTCGCGGTCGGCGTCGTCGGAGTCAAGATTGCCGAGACTGGTAATCACATGTTCTTCGACAATATTTCTCTCGATGAGCCACTCATGGCCATCGCTCTCTTCATCGGTTGGTTAGTCGTCCAAGCATTCGCTTGGGTACTCGGCGTTTTCAGCCCTAACATCCACGCGGCCCGATTGCACATGGTCGAGTGGATGAAGCAATACTACGATTCCAGCGGAAAGCCGTTCTCGCCATTTGGCGGGACGTCACGATATGTGGAGGGTGAGTAATCACTTTGCTAGCCGTGGAAAAAATAATGGAGGAAAAAGGAAATGAAGACAACCGCAATGAAGGGACTTAGTGCACTCTTTGTCCTGTTCGTAATCGCAGCATTTGCGACTGGCGTACAGGCTCAGGATGACACCAACGCAGAAACGACAGAGGACAACACCGCTGGATATGCGGCTCTAGGAGCCGGACTGGCTCTTGGCCTCGCAGGAATCGGAACTGGCCTAAGCCAGGGACCAATCGGAGCAGCATCCGTCGGCATGATTGCCGAGGACTCTGGCCGACTCGGTCACGCGATTCTGTTTACCGCTCTGCCTGAGACAATCGTCCTGTTCGGTTTCCTCGCGATGTTCTTGATGCCAGGCCTTGCTTGAGCATCTCGCGAAGAACCGAGAGAATGAATAGAATCACACACGAGATGAGATGATGACACTGGATGCGCTAGCAAACGAGATTGCTGCCAAGGCTTCGGCTGAAGGCAAAGCAATCACAGACGCTGCCCGCGCGCAAGCGAAGGAAATCGCTGCGGAGGCGAAGGCTACGGCCGAGTCTACCCGCGGCAATATGGTCGCTCGCGCGGAGCGTGAGAGTAGCCAACTGTCGGTAGAGGTCGTGGCTTCGGCCCGACAAGCGAATCAGAAGCGTGAACTCATCGCTCGACGCGAAGAGTTGGACGCTACATGGGAAGCAGTACGAGAGAAGGTCGGCTCAGCCGATCTGAAAGGTCGCGCTGACACTCTGAAGGCTCTGCTTGCAGAAGCCAAGGGTGCTGGTGACGACATGGTATTGCACCCGGTCGCGATTGACAGAAAGGCACTCACAGGCCAAGGCTTCGACCTTGGCGACGATGTCGACGGACTGGGTGGTTTCACCCTCGAGTCCGCCGACGGATCGATAGTACTAGATTTCCGCTTTGACAGCCGCCTAGAGGATGCTTGGAAGAGCAACCTCGGTGCGGTCAACGAAGCGATGTTTGGAAACTGAATGAGGTGAAAATATGGCGAGGATGGCAAGCGGTCGCTCGAATATGGCAAACGCCGGTGCGCGCGCTAAAGCGCGCAAGGCGTCGCTAATCGACGGTACGCGTATGCGACAGCTCCTACAGCAGGGCACCGATTCAATCGGCGTCAGCATTGGAGAATTCGGATACCGCTCCGAGATGGATCTTTACTCCGCCCGCATGGGTGGTTCGGATGCAATCGAAGCAGCGCTGAGTCACAACCTCGACAATGACCTTGATTCAGTGCTCGACTTTTGCCAAGGGAACCTAAAGGGTCTCGTTGCAATCTACGTCGAGCGCTTCCACTACGAGAAGGCGAAGACCGTCCTCAGGGCGGTCAACAAGGGTGCTTCGGATGGTTTGATCGCCGATCAGATTCTTCCTGAGGAGAACCCCAAGAACTCTCTCTGGCTGCACATTGTGCGGACAACTGAGACTGTTCAGGAAGCCGCCGATGCAATGGTAGGAACTCCTTGGGGTCGCTGCCTTGCGAAGCTCGAGGGAGAGCCACCTCTGCAAGAGATGGAAGACTCCCTCGACCGGCAGTATTTCGCTAACTCGTTAGTAGCAGCGCGCGGAGCGGACGCAAGTCCGCAATTACTGCGCTACTTGCGTACAGAAATCGATCATCGAAACATCGTGAACCAATTCCGCGCTCAGAAGCAGAATCTTTCTGTTGAGACGCGCGTGAACCTAAACATCCCGGGAGGCAGAATCGGAGAGGCTACGCTGAGAGCAGCAACTCAGGTCGATTCAGAGGAGGCATTGTTAGATGCCCTCCGTCGTTCAAATGCCTTCGACGATTCTGGCTTCGAGGAAGCCATGCAGGAGTCCGCCAAGCGCGGTACATTCGACCCATTGGTCAACCTCCTGCGCAACCAGCGACTAAAGATGTTGAAGCGATTTTCACATCTCAATCCGGTCTCTGCATTCCCGGTGATTTACTACATTCAAGCCAAGGTTCTGGAGGTCCAGAACCTCCGTCTGCTCGTGCGCGGCAAGGCGGCAGGCCTCTCTGATGAGGTCATTGAAGCGCACATGTACATCTGAGGTGAAAAAATGGAGATCGCAGTAGTGGGAACCACAGAATTCACCCTCGGATTCCAACTCGCTGGCGTTACACGCCTGCACCATCCAGCAGACTTGGAAGAGACCGCTAAGGTCCTTCGCAGTCTACTGGATCAAATCGAGGTCGGCATAATCGTGATTGACAGTGCCGACCTCACCCAGATGCCTGAGAGACTGCGTCAGCAAGTCTCGGATAGCATCACGCCCACAGTATTGGGCATCGGGACTGAGGAGGATAACACCCTCCGCGAGTCCATCAAGTCGGCTCTAGGAGTTGACCTATGGAAGTAATTCCAACAAAGAAGAAGGAAGTGAAAAAATATGAGTGAGGATAATGGAGTAATCTATCGCATTTCAGGACCGGTTGTTACCGCTGTAGGTATCACCCCGCGTATGTACGAGGTGGTCCGAGTAGGACACGAGGGACTGATGGGTGAAGTAATCGAATTGCACGGAGACCAATCGGTCATCCAGGTTTACGAGGAAACGTCGGGAATCAAGCCAGGCGAGCCCGTGATTCGAACTGGTCAGACACTGTCTGTCCAACTCGGACCAGGCTTGCTAACGCAGATTTACGATGGAATTCAGCGACCGCTGGAGGACCTCGAAGCGACAATGGGTGTCTTCATCGAACGTGGTGTCGACGCCGACGGTCTTGATCTGTCGAAGAAGTGGGAGTTCAACGCTACCGCTTCCGCTGGCGATGAGGTCAATGCTGGTTCCATCATTGGAATCGTGCAGGAGACCGAGACCATCGAGCACCGTGTCATGGTTCCACCTGGAAAGAGTGGAGTCATCGCGAGTATCGAGTCTGGTGAATTCAATGTCACCCAGGCTGTATGCACGCTCGAAGATGGCACCGAGATCGCGATGATGCAGAAGTGGCCGGTGCGAACGCCCCGACCATTCGTGCAGAAGTACGCACCGGATGTACCTCTCATCACAGGCCAGAGGATCCTCGACTTCCTCTTCCCTCTGGCTAAGGGTGGTACCGCTGGTATCCCTGGACCATTCGGAAGCGGTAAGACCGTTACTCAGCAGCAGCTGGCCAAGTGGTCTGACGCTCAAATCGTTGTTTACATCGGATGCGGTGAGCGCGGGAACGAGATGACTGAGGTTCTCACAGAGTTCCCTCACCTAATCGATCCGCACACCGGAAAGCCTCTGATGAACCGAACTACGATGATTGCAAACACCTCCAACATGCCTGTGGCTGCTCGTGAGGCTTCTGTCTACACGGGAATCACCATCGCCGAATACTTCCGCGATATGGGCTACGACGTCGCTCTCATGGCTGACTCAACAAGCCGTTGGGCCGAAGCAATGCGTGAGATTTCCTCTCGTCTTGAAGAGATGCCTGGTGAGGAGGGTTACCCCGCTTACCTCTCAAGCCGACTCGCTGAGTTCTACGAGCGCGCGGGTCGTGTTCAGACTCTCGCCGGCGACGACGGATCAGTATCCGTCATCGGAGCCGTGTCCCCGCCTGGCGGTGACATCTCCGAGCCTGTCAGCCAAGGTACTCTGCGCATCGTCAAGGTGTTCTGGGGACTCGACGCTGGCCTTGCTCGTCAGCGTCACTTCCCTGCTATCAACTGGCTGAACTCTTACTCGCTGTATCCACAGGCACTCGACCAGTGGTACCGCGACAATATCGCTAGCGACTTCCCAGAAATCCGCACTGAAATCAGTGCCCTTCTGCAGGTCGAGGCTGAACTTCAGGAAATCGTCCAGTTGGTCGGTTCCGACGCTCTGCCTATTGACCAGCAGTTAACTCTCGAAGTCGCTCGAATGATTCGTGAATTCTTCTTGCAACAGAATGCATTCCACGATGTGGACACTTACAGCAATCTCAACCTGCAATACATGATGGCCCGAGCTATCCTCAACTTCCAGGCTGAGGCAAAGAAGGCCATCGCTGGCGGTGCAGACCTCGAGTCTGTAGTCAACGTTCAGGCTCGCACCGACATCATGCGCGGACGATTTGAGTCCGGCTACGAGGAGCGCATCGAAGCGCTAGTATCAGACATGGGCAAGCAAATTGCTGCTACCATGGAGGATAACTGAGGAGGGATATGAATGAGTGGAAAGGAATACCGAACCATCACCGACGTCAAGGGACCTCTTGTGTTCCTAAACAAGACCGAACCAGTCGCCTACGGCGAGATCGTGCAACTACGACTCACCGATGGCACGATGAAGAACGGACAAGTTCTCGACACCTCCGATGACCAAGTCATCGTTCAGGTGTTCGAGGGAACTGCTTCCGTCGACCGCCAGACCGGCGTCAAGTTCCTCGGAGACGTTTTCCGTCTCCCAGTGAGCAAGGACCTCATCGGCCGTATCCTAGACGGAGCCGGCCGACCTCGTGACGGCGGCCCTGCAATCGTCCCAGACGAAATGGCCGACATCATCGGAGCCGCTATCAACCCATATTCGCGACAGAGTCCAGAGTCTTTCATCCAGACAGGAATCTCAGCAATCGACGCATGCACCTCGTTGGTTCGCGGACAGAAGTTGCCAATCTTCAGCGCATCTGGTCTGCCACACAACGATATCGCGCTTCAGATTGCCCGACAAGCCAAGCTTGTCGACAGCGATGACGATTTCGTGGTAGTTTTCTGCGCTATGGGAATCACAGCGGAAGAGTACAACTTCTTCGTACACGACCTCGAGCGCACCGGCGCTCTCGAGAACGCTGCTCTGTTCGTCAATCTCGCTGACGACCCAGCCGTCGAGCGTCTAATCACTCCACGTCTGGCTCTCACAGCAGCTGAGTACCTAGCGTTCGAGCACGATTACCACGTGCTCGTCATCTACACTGACATGACCAACTATTGCGAATCTCTACGTCAAATTGGTGCCGCCCGTGAGGAGGTTCCAGGACGACGTGGTTACCCCGGTTACATGTACACTGACCTTGCTATGCTCTACGAGCGCGCTGGTCTTGTCAAGGGCAAGAAGGGAAGCATCACCCAATTCCCAATTCTAACTATGCCTGGTGACGATATCACCCACCCGATCCCTGACCTTTCAGGTTACATCACCGAGGGACAAATTGTGATTTCGCGTGAACTGCACCAGAAGGGAATCTACCCACCGATCAACGTTCTTCCTTCGCTTAGCCGACTGATGAACGCTGGAATTGGACCGGGCAAGACCCGAGAAGACCACAAGTCGGTCTCCGACCAGCTCTACGCTGCATACGCTCAGGGTCGCGAGTTGCGCGGTCTTGTTGCGATTGTTGGTGAGGACGCGCTGAACGAGCGTGACCTTCAGTTGCTGAAGTTCGCGGATGTCTTCGAGAACAAGTTCCTGCGGCAGAGCCGCGATGAGGACCGCTCGATTGACGAAGGCACGCTCGACCTTGCTTGGGATTTGCTGACTAGCATCGACACGAAGTATCTCGTCCGTCTGGACCAGAAGTGGATCGACAAGTACCACCCTGACGAGAAGAAGGAGTGAAACCCGCTTACTGCGAGTCTAAGGAGGTGAATGAATGGCATTGGACATCAAACCAACCCGGTCCGAGCTGATCAACCTCAAGCGACGCATCAAGCAGACTTCGAGTGGATACAACTTGCTGAAGATGAAGCGAGACGGTCTATTCCACGAGTTCCGAACTCTGCTCTCAGAGATGATTAGCGCGAGAGAGGAACTCGTCTCGACTTACCGTGAGGCAGTCGAGGCAATTAGCCTCGCAAGCGCCATCGAGGGAGGTCTCGTTGTGAAGAGCGCGGCGATTGCAAACTCAGCTTCGCCAGAGGTTGAGGTTAGCCGCCGCAACATCATGGGAGTTGTCGTCCCTCAGGTCAAAGGTCAGAATTTGACCTCGACCATCGAGGAGCGAGGGACTGGCCTCATTGGAGGTTCACCTTACATCGATGAGGCCGCTGATGCTTACTCTGCTCTCATCGCTAAGATCGTCAAGGCAGCCGAGATGGAAGCCACACTCAAGCGCTTGCTTGAAGAAATTGAATCGACCAAGCGACGTGTCAACGCGCTGGAATTCAAGGTTATTCCAGAAATGAAGGAAGCTCAGGTATTCATTCAACTCCGATTAGAGGAGATGGAGCGGGAAGAGACGTTCCGCTTGAAGCGCTTCAAGAACAAGTAATCGACGCTTCAAGAGACGGCTTGCGTCTTGCGCGGTTTGATAGGTGGGTGCTTGAGTTCGCAACCACCGCAGGTGGTTGAATCCCATGTCCGAGCCAGAGGGAATAGTACTCGACCACTCGACTTGGAACGAGCAAGAACTGCTACTCCACATCATTCAGCGCTATTTCGACCTCGGTAACGAAGCCCTAGCTGGGCAAGCATGGGAAGCAAGGTCGAAGGCTGGACGGTCCGATTCGGAAGCTCTCATTGAACTCAACACCGAATTCGAACCACTTGGATATCTGGCGATGCTCGACGAAGGCAATCCACCAATCCTGAGCATGTCCCGCCACCCAGAAGACCAGCAGATTATCCCAAATTGGCAGATGTCATTAGTCTGGGTGATGATGGCAGGATTCCTGACTTTCATCGGTAGCGCTTGGCTGCAACAGTACCGTCCTGATGCGATGGCTCTTGATTCAGATTTGCTGCGCGAATCAGTTCTCTCCATGACGCTGCCCATGATGCTGGCACTCGGCCTCGCTAGCGAAGCCAGACGTCGAATGGCGGCTAACTTCGGCGTCAACATCGGCCACGTGGTCCCAATAGCATTCCCACTAATGTCGCCGAGCTGGCCATTCGGTTTGGCCGGAGTCCTCAGTCAGCGACGTCCTGACCTTATGCCGATACCCAATCGACGAGCGCTGGCAATGATCGAATTCACTGCACCGCTCGTTCTCTTCTCAACAGGAACTCTCCTCACACTTCTCGGACTCCATTGGACTCCTCTTGAGCCCCCTGATCTCAGTTCCGCTCCAATCGCTTTCCAGAACAATCCGCTCATCAACCTCCTTGCTCTCGAATGGCTCGGTGACTCCCTTTCGGTCAAATTGCAATGGATTCACCTCACCGGCCTAACAGGAATCGGTCTGACTCTTCTCGGCTGGACTCTACTACTACCAATCCCAGGTCTCCCTGGAGATCGTATCATGCACGCTCTCATCGGTCCAGCCAAAATGTCAGATTCCAGCCGACAGACGACCATCTTCATCACAATGCTTGCAGCGATGGTCGTGGTTTTCGCTAATACCGATTACATGCCTTGGCTGCTAATCGTTGCACTGGGAGCGATGCGGCGCTTCAGTCCAGAGAATTCACCAGCGCCGCTCGTAGTTGACGAATCTCTCATTCCGTCCCCAGAAACACGTAATCGATTCATCGCAATCCTCCTCTTCGTGATGATTGCAGGTTTCCCTGGGATGACTCCCTCTTACGCTGTATCAAATTGGGACGGAGGTCTTGACACATCAGGATGGGATGAAGAAATTGATCTGACTATTTCCGAGACATACAATCTCAGCCTCGAACTAACACCAGCCGGTGTCACTGAGGTTTCTGGCTGGCTACAATTCCGCCTCGAGGGTGAAAATGCCTACGCTTGGGAAATTTCATCGCCACAATTCAACGAATTTGGTATCCATCGATTCGATGGAGTAACCCAATCTTCTGAGGCGATGGTCAGCATCACAATCACTCCTCTCGACATTGCCCTCGACAATCCAACTCTTGTTCCGGATACGTCGATGTGGCTACGGATTCTAATCGATGTCGAAGGCCACACCGACGAGCACCTGATGGTGCTACGACACACAAATATGACCTCGCCGATAGACCCACTTTGGTTGCTTATCGAAGATACCGAAACGCCTCGGATTTGCGTTAGTGTCGACAAGGTGGATAGCACACCGGCGAACCTAGCCCTGACCAACCCATTTTGGGAGTTTGAAAATGAGACGAATTTGACCGAAGTCGGCCTTTACGACGTTTGTCTTCGAGGACACGAGGGTGCTTTGCAGTCCTCGCCTTATCGTGATGAATACCGTCGCTTAATGGGGCCAGTTTTGGCGCTTGAATTCGATGATGGCGAGCATATTCTTTGGTGGATGCCAATTAATGGAACTGAGATTGAACTCAGAGTCTCAGACCAAGATTGGGGGGTGCCCTATTGGCTGGCCTCAAACTTACCTTACACCATCACCTATGGAGCCACAGGAAATGCCTTCTGCCCCTCGAGTATTGTTGTTCCAGAGATGGAGACGAGCGGTCCGTGGAATTGGACTTTCTCGGACCGCTCGACAATAATGATTCCAGCCGGCGACAATGGAGACGGCACTCTGTCTTTCGAATCGGCTGGATGGCTAGCCTTCTGTCAGATGGGGGATATGGTGCGATCGTATCGAATAGTCGAAGGGGAGGATGTTCTTCTGGTTCCTGGCGATCTTGATTCGGGTCTTACGCTGAGTCAATATGTCATCGTTAATCGTGAAAATAAATCGATGGATGTCCGAGTCGAATGGACGGGTGACGCTCCAGACTCGGATGTTTGGGAGGTCAGCATCCCGGACCTCGTCGAGGCTAATTCGGATGCTGTCATCGACATTTCACCGAATGGAGAATTGCCGTTATACCGAGCGGTCTGGGTAAGTGTGGGTGAGGGCGAAATCACTGTTCATCTCGCTGCGCGCTGTCCAGTGGATGGCTGCGAGGTGGGCTGATGCGAATCGCTGTACTCGGTGTCGGTGCTATCGGAGGAGTCGTCCTCGGTGCGCTGTCAGACACCGATGCCGACCTCGTTGCAGTTTCACGCGGGTCAGGGGCATCGAACTTGGAGATGGTCGGTCTAATTCTGCATTCTCCGGAAGGAGCGATCGAGATGATACCGCCCAATCGTTTCTTGGTTGTGGATAGTGAGGAAGGTCCTGTATCTGAACAAATTCGAGGGACCTGCGATGCCGCTATTCTCTGCGGTAAGGCGGCATCGACTCCAGTTCTTGCTCAATTGTCTGAGGAGCTATTGATTCCAGGCGGGTTGGCCATCAGCGTTCAGAATGGACTTGGCCATCCCGAAATGCTCGCGCACCGGCTGGGGCGCGAGCGCGTTCTAGGAGGCTCGATTACTCACGGTGCTTGGCGCGATGGTGAAGGCGAGGTGCATTGGGTTGGTCGTGGTGCCATACGTTTGGGCAATCTCGATGGAGGTCCGCCAGGAGATATTGCAGCTGGCCTTGTTGCCGCGCTGGATGATGCTGGATTGGAACCGATTTGGTCGGAAGATGTCCAGATTATCGTTTGGCGGAAGTTGCTGCTCAACGTTGCAATCAATCCGGTTTGTGCTATCGCAGGTGTTCGTAATGGGGCTCTTGCAGAAGTGCCTGAACTCTGGGAACAAGCGATTGCTGCGATGGTCGAGGCTGCGGCTGTGGCGCGGGCCTCGGGTGTTGATTTGGGTGAGCTAGATTTGGATTCTCATCTTCGCAGGGTGGTCGAAGCCACTGCAGACAATCGCTGCTCGATGTTGCAGGATGTGATGGCTGGACGCGCCACTGAGATCGATTCACTCTGTGGCGCGGTGGTCGATCGCGGTGAGGCTGTTGGAATTCCAACTCCTGCAAACCAGTCTCTTTACGCGCTAGTCAAAGGTATCGAGAGATCAGGCGAATTCGCTTGATTTACTCGCAATCGATGTTGTAGTGCAGCCCGACGTTTTCGCGCCGAGCGATTGAGGCTTCGATGACAAGCTCGGCGCAGATAATCAGATTTCGTAACTCGACCATGTCCTGAGTCGGCTTCGTAGCATGCCAAATGGGTACTACTTCTGAGCGGATTTGGGCAATACGACGACTTGCTCTCTCAAGCCTAACATCGCTCTTCACCAGGCCGACGTCATTTGTCATCATACTGCGCAGCGCCAGTAAGTCGCTGCGAAGCGCTCCGTGTTCTGCCAATTCATCGAGGTCCTCACCCCGCCATCGGGTGATGTCCTCGACAATATCTGGTAGTAATTCACTCTCAGCTAGTCTGACGATGTCATCTGCAGCTCGCTCAGAATAGACAACTGCCTCAAGCAGCGAGTTCGAAGCCAATCGATTCGCACCGTGCAGTCCAGTCTGAGCAACCTCACCAATCGCATACAGACCAGGAAGAACATGACCATCGTGAAGGGCTCGTCCTTTCTCATCGACAGTAACCCCTCCTACTAGGTAGTGAGCGGCGGGACGGACGGGAATTGGGTCTGGTCCGAGGTCAATTCCAAGTTCCGCTACCTTGCCAGCAATCGTGGGGAACTCGTCACGGAGCGCAGCGGAATCGAGATGTTCAGTCACCAGCAGGACATGTGAATCTCCACTACTCTTCAACTCGTGATCTGTAGCTCTCGCAACAACATCGCGAGTGTCGAGAGATCCTTTCTCGGAGTAGCGTTCCATGTACGAAGAAACCGCAGGTGAACCAGCCCCTGAAAAACCACCATCAGCCCTCCAAGATTCATACTCGGAACGAGTCATCAGAATTGCTCCGTGCCCTCGCATGGCCTCAGTAATCAAGAAAGGATTCTCGGAATCGACGGCCAAAGCCGTCGGGTGAAATTGTATGAATTCCATATCGGAAACATCCGCACCAACCCGATGAGCCATCGCTACACCATCCCCTGTGGATACAGGAGGGTTGGTGGTAGCAAGGTGAAGCATTCCTGCTCCTCCAGAAGCCAGAACCACGCAGCGTGAAGCCAGCGTGTACACTTTGCCGTCTGGAGCCAAGCACCACAGTCCTGCAACACCAGCGGATGGATCATTCAAGTCGCGGCGAACAAGGTCGAGAACCATCCAATTTTCCAAAATGCGCAGACCTGATTCGTATTCTCCCGCAACGCCTCGAGTCAGGGCTCGCTCAATCTCAGCCCCAGTGCGGTCTCTCGAATGCAGTATCCTGCGCTCAGAGTGCCCGCCCTCACGTGTCAAATCATACAATCCGTCAGCACTCAAATCGAATTGAACTCCATGTTCGATGAGGTCGCGGATGCGCAAAGCAGCCTCAGCAACGACAGAGCGCACAACGCCCTCATCGCACAAACCACCTCCAGAGGCCAAAGTATCGCGGACATGCGCTTCCAAGGCTTCCTCATCGTCAACCTCCAGAACTCCTGCGATACCACCTTGGGCCCAGTTTGTTGAGGAGGTAGAGAGGCTTTTCTTTGTGACGATAGCGACCGACAAACCTGCACGAAAGCAACGAAGCGCTAGGAATAAACCAGCGATGCCCGAACCAATGACTGCTACATCGACCGGCGGCAGCGAACGATTCGAATCATCCTCTGCCATGCTAATTCCTCAGAGGATTTACCATTCAAGATTGCCCACCCGCCGACTACGCCTTCGGCGTTTGAAACAAGTGTCTGCAATCGTAGTGCGAACCTCGCCGATGCCTCAACCTTCATAGTCTGTTAAGGGTCGAGGGCAAGCCTGACGTTGGACATTTTTCCTTCGTCAAAAGGGTGATGGGATGCACTTGTTGAGGATTGAAGTTGAGAATTTCAAATCATTCGGCGGTGAGATTACAATTCCGTTCGATGAAGGATTCACAGCGATAACCGGTCCAAATGGCTCAGGAAAGTCAAATTCTGGAGACGCCATCCAATTCGTCCTTGGCACACGTTCGACAAAGGTCATGCGAGCGGACAACGTTGCTGATTTGATTTTCAATGGTGGAAAGCGCGGCAAACCAGCGCGGCACATGTCTGTGACGCTCGTTTTCGCGAATACTCCTGAGTTGGATGGGCGTCGCCGTCTTCGTGTTGATGAGGACGAGGTTTCTTTCACAAGAAGTGTTAGGTTGAATCGAAAGAACCAGCCCAACTCCTCTTACAGAATTGGTGAGCGCAGTGTTACTGCAACTGAGATGCGCAGGACTCTAGCTGAGGCCGGATTACATGGTGATGGCTACAATATCGTGCTTCAGGGTGATGTCACTACTCTTGCTACGATGACTGATTGGAAGCGCCGCGGTGTGCTCGAGGAAGTTGCTGGAGTCACTGCTTACGATTCTGAGATTCGCGGCGCGAATAATCAGCGAAAGGCTGTCGAACATGATATCGAGACGATTGAATTGTTCGAGGCGGATCAGAAGGCGCGCCTGAAGAAGTTGGAGAAGGAACGCGAACAGGCGCTGAAATATCGTGATTTGAAAGAGCAATTAGATGCGGCGAGAATTGTTCTCGCCCAGGCTCGCTATCGAAATCGCGTTGATGAGATCCGCATGCTCAACGAAGACCATCAGAAATACTTGGAGCGAGATCAAACGGTCCGGGAGAGCGTTCGTACGAATGAGTCCCGACTACTCTCCCTGGAAGAGGAACTCGTCAAGGTCACTCGCGATCTGGAAGAAATGGCGACTGGTGAATCTAAGGCTGTGATGGATCAGATTCGAACTTTAGAGATTGAAGCTGAGACCAGTCGAGACCGAATTGGAGATCAAAAGCGAGCTGCATCAGATGCTAACGAAGAGATTGAGGTAATCCAAGGAGACCTCGATTCAGTCTTGGCTGCAGTCGAGAAATTGGTTGCTGAGGTCGACGCTGCAAATCGGGCAGTCGAGGGTGCGAATAGTGACCTTGACAAGGCTGAAGCAGATGAGAATGAGGCTCGCAAGGCCATCGAATCTGGCGACAGGCACTCACGTGATCTGAATCGCGCTCTTGGATTGGCGACTGACGAGGTCAACAAGGTTCACGCAGTCCGAGCCGAGGCTCGTCTCGAATCAGATAGGGCTGAGCAAGCGGCTAGATTGGCTTCGGACAATTTGGCCGATTTGGAAGAGCAGTACGAAATCGTCTCGCTGGAGCGAGATGATTTGGAACTCACTGGAGAAGATCTGCACGAGGACAAACCCCCTCAGGACCGTGAGTCTCTGGCAGTCCAACTCACTAAGCTACAGAAGCAAGAGGTTGCACTTCGCGAAGATCGCGAAAGGGCTGAGGGACAATTGCGCGAAGCGAATCGCGCATTGGATCGAGCTCGAGCTGCGCAAGAGGCTCGCTCCTCAAAGCCAGGATCTGCAGTCACTCTTCGCTCACTATCCAAGTTGCGTGAGAGCGGAGAGATTCGAGGAATACTCGGTTCTCTTGGTGAATTGACTTCACCGAAAGATAGCGCTCACGAGGAGGCCCTTGCTTTCGCTCTAGGAGGTGGCATGAATTCTATCGTTGTCAGCGACGACGAGGTTGCGGGCAGTTGCATCAAGTGGCTACGGGCCAATGGTGGCGGCCGTGCGACCTTCCTCCCTCTCAACAAAATCAGCGCCTCTCGCGCTAAGGGGCGCGCCCTGATGGTGGCCCGCAATCCAGGTATCATCGGCTTCGCCCACGATTTGCTCGACTTCGACGAATCAATCGAGACAGCGGTTCACTTCGCCTGCCGCAATACCCTAATCGTACAATCGATGGATGTTGCACGCCGCAATATGGGTGGCGTGCGAATGGTCACGCTCGACGGTTCAATCGTCGAGGCTACCGGAGCGATGACCGGCGGTTCTGCTTCCAAGGGCGCTCGCCCATCCTTCGGAGGAGCTGGCGCGGCTGGCGCAGGAATGGAGAATCTTGAGGCTGCAGTCGAGCGAGGAAATCTGCGCTATTCTACAGTCGAAGCCGCGCTGAAGGAAATTCGTGACAGTCAGAATGAGGTCCGTAACAACATTCACGGACTCGATGATAGCGATCACTCGGTCAAGTTGAGGAATTGGAAGGCCGATGTCAAGATTGCTCAGAAGCAGGTTGACGACATCGGCCGAAAAGTCGTCGAAGCCCGAACCGAGCACGATAAGCTGGAGCAAGCAAGCCGTAAGGCAATCGAGGCTGCAGCCGATGCCGAGACCAATTACGAGTCAGCCGCAGAAGCTCGTCGGCAGGCGGCTGAGACATTACAGAATCAGACTCCCGATCATCTTTCTCAATTACTCAGAAGCGCTCAGGACACTCGGACTGAGGCCGAGCGAACCAAACTCAGAGCCGAGGCTGATATCGCTTCAGGTGACGAGCGATTGCGAGTCCTAAACGATCGTAAGAATGACCTGACTCGATCCCTCGAGCACCAAAACACAATCATCACATCAGCGACTACAGCTATCGAACAACTCGATACTGCGATTGCTAAGGCCGACGAAGACCTGAAGGAACTCAGAGAGACGGCATCACAATTCAACGAGGAACATCAGATCCTCACCACTCGCAGGGACGAAATCGTCGATGAGCGTGCAAGCCTGCGCGCTCATATCGAGCAGATGCAAACCCAGCGCGAGACAATCAGGGCGAGACTCGAGGGGCTCGTCGAGAATATCAGGAACAAAGAGGGGACTCTGGACGAGCTCAAGGCTGAACTCGCTGAGAACCAGATTGCCCTACCTGATTCAGACATTCAACTGCCAACAGTGGCCGAGGCGGACAAAGGGGTGCAGGGCCTTGACCGCCGCCTCGGCCAACTCGGCGACGTGAATATGCTAGCGATCGAAGACTACGATATTACAGTCGAGAGAATTGCTGGACTCGTCGCCGATGGCAAGCTCTGCAAAGAGCGCCATGCAATGCTCGTCAGCCTCGCAGAGCAATTGGAAGAGGAGAGGCGAACACGGCTTGTCGCTGTGTTCGAACAAATCAACACCAACTTCACGAGAGCGTACAAATTACTCCAGCCAGGTGGCGAAGGAGAGTTGCAATTGGAGAATACGAAGAACCCGTTCGAGGGTGGTTTGAGGATGGCTTGCATTCCTCCAGGGAAGAGCAAGAGAACACGCCGAAGCTTCCTCTCTGGAGGCGAGAAATCGATGGCTGCACTGGCCTTCATCTTCGCGATTCAGGATTACGAGCCGAGCCCGTTCTACTACTTCGATGAAGTTGATCAGAACCTCGATCCATTCAACGCTGAGAGAATCGCGACACTCTGCCGAATTCGCAGTACTCACGCTCAGTTCATCATGGTGACACTGCGCAAGGTCAGCCTCACTCTAGCAGACCACCACATCGGAATCACACACGCTGGAGATGGCTGCAGCCGCCGTATTGCTGACTTCGACAGGGCGGCTGCGATCGAGTTGGGCGAAGAGTTCGAGGCTGAGCAAGAGGCAATTGCTGAGGCTCAGAAGGCGAAGGAGAACATGGGAGAATTGCCGACTGAAGAGAAGATGCCGAAGGTTCCTGAACCGATGGAGCGACCTCAGAGTCTTGGCGGCCTCGCCGATCGAGCTGGTGTAGAAGTTACTGAAGAGGAGATCTTAGGTGGCGAATTGCCCGAGGTTGAGGCTGTTGCTGCAGATGCTAGCGATACTGAAACAACACTGGATTCACTCATCGAACGGACTGAGGAATGGTCCGAGGATATCGCAGAGAAGGAGGCCTCGACGCCACCTGCTGATGACGAAGAAGTGGCAGTTGCCGCTGACGAGGTCGCTGGAGAGGTCGAAGCCGAGCAGGAGTTGGAGTGACCGATGCCTGTTTTTGACGCGACCGCAATGCGAGACGACATCGTGACGAGACTTCTCGAAGGCGAGGAAGACCTCGATACCAGTCGCTATCTGGACCGACTCGTTGAACTCGCCAGCCTTGAAGAGGCTGAGCACCAGTTCCTCACCGATCCATTTGACCGCTCGGTTGCCCTCGTATTCCAATTATTCAGGTCGAAAGATCTGGACCCTTGGGATGTGAATTTGACGAATTTCCTAGTGATGTTTGACGAGCGGATCAAGACTGCTGAGAACATCGACTTGCCGACCTGCGGTCGGCTGATTAGAATGGCTTGGCAGATTCTTCGAGGTCAGGCCTCAACGCTGATTGAGAGACAAGATCGAGCCTGGGACGACCTCGAGGAGGATTTCCACGATTTCGATATGGGTGGATGGGAATCTGATTTCTCTGAGGACGATTACAACTTCTCTGTTGGAGTTCTCACCGGAGCCGCGGATTCGGTGCTACCTTCAATGTTCAAGGGACGTATCCATCGAGATGAGAGCCGCCCCGTCACACTCACAGAACTGCTGATGGGTCTGCAGAGTGCTAAGCAGATCTCTGAGGATCTCAAGCTTCGGGAGCAGATTGCGAAGGAACGCCGCGAGGCGAATGCAAAAGCGAGGGCACGATTTTCAGGCAGTCTTCACATCGAGGACCTTGAAGCGGATTTGAAGCGAACTTGGGAAGCACTGCGGGATCGAACCGTGGCGGATAATGGTGCAGTTGACTTGAAGGATATCGTTGGGCACTTGCGCGACCGATCGCTGGAGAAAGGCCTCGAATTCGATGAGGCAGAAGCAGAGGCTCAGGTCACTGCTCTGGTATCGTCGCTCTTCCTAACTCACCGCGGTTACGCGGATTTGACTCAGAACTCAGGCCGTGATGGCATGATTACACTCAAAGATCTCCACCCCGATAACGGCGATTTCGACGCCTTGACTGAGGAGATTAATCCTAAGCCTGAGATGGAGGTGGCAGTCGATGTCTGAATCCGTTGAATTGTCAACCATAATCGAAGCGATTCTGTTCAGCGCTGGGCGCTCGATGACGGTTGAGGAATTGATGGAGCAGACAGGAAAGACTCGTTCCGAGATATCAGGTTCTCTGAATAATCTACAATCCACAATCAAACGTCGGCGCGATTCTGCGTTACAATTGACCGAGGTTGCTGGAAGGTGGATATTCGAGGTGCGCCCGACTCTTTCCACACATCTTCCAAAGTCGGTTCGGCCGGATGTTCCTGCGCGATTACTTCCTGCCGCAGCTCTCATCGCTTACCATCAGCCGATGAAGCAGGCACAATTGGTCGACATGATTGGTGCAAAGGCATACGATAGGGTTCGGGAATTGGCGAATCTTGGCTTCATCGATAGGCGTCGGGATGGCTTGACTCGCAGGCTGACAACGACACGGCGCTTCGCTGAATACTTTGGTTGCCCAGATGTCGAATACCGAAAGGTCCGCGAATGGTTCCGTGCCGAGGCTGGCAAGGCCGGACTAACAAGTGCTCAGTTAGCCGCTTCTCTATCGGAAGAGCAGATGACAATCGAGGAATTTACTGAAGCCCCTTCTGAGGAAGCGATGGCGATGGAAGCAACTCAAGCCGAAGAGTGATTGCTGACTCTAAGAGTCGACTTTCACTCACCACGAACCTGTTTGAGCGCGGCTTCGACGGCAGCCATGGTGATTCGCTCGCCACTTTCGCGAACGATAGAGGCAACTGGCTCAATCTCTTCCGGCTCAGCGCCGGCCGTTGCAATCATGTTGCGTAGGTGGAGTTTCATGTGACCTGCTTGGATCCCTACTGTGGCTAATGCACGTAGAGCTCCGAGATTCTGGGCAAGTCCTGCAGCTGCCATGACCTTCGCTAGGTCGTCCGCGGACTTGATTCCGAGCAGAGCGACATTAGCTTGGGCACCAGGGTGGATGCGAATTGCACCACCAACCAGGCCGACAGCCATTGGAATCTCGATTGAACCGACGAGATTCCCGTCAGCGTCCTTTTCCCAGTGTGTCATCGATCCGTATCGGCGCTCGTGAGCAGCGTAGGAGTGAGCGCCGGATTCGACCGCCCGCCAGTCTTGACCACAGGCGATTGCCACTGGTGAAATTGCGTTCATGATTCCCTTATTGTGAGTGGTTGCGCGGAATGGGTCAGCTGCGGCGAAATGGTAGGCCTGTAGCACGCCATTGATGACTTCCGCACCACGCACGGGGTCATTTCCAGCATCTGACATTTCTCCTGGGGTGAAAGTAGCACTGACTCGAGCGAGCCTGTGGACTGCAAGATTGCTAATGATTCGCAGGATGACAGTTCCATTTGACAGGCTCTCGACGCGTGGAGCGATGGTTTCGGCCATGGTATTGACTGCATTTGCACCCATCGCATCTCTGCAATCGACTAGGATGTGAACGATGATCATTGGACCAGAATCTGTGTCTATGATTCGTGCCTCGACATCTCGACAACCGCCTCCGAATTTGACAAGGATTGGGTCGACATCATTGCAGGCTTGGATGAGTTCATCCTTTGCGGCAAGAATTGCGGCCTTGGATGCCTCGGGATCATC
>CEOP01217917.1_pt1 | contig 21920 bp, 19 predicted proteins | sample 361301 | NCBI WGS metagenome assembly CEOP01 (sample SAMEA2619548, study PRJEB7988) | marine metagenome | biome: marine biome (ENVO:00000447); feature: deep chlorophyll maximum layer (ENVO:xxxxxxxx); material: "saline water (ENVO:00002010), including plankton (ENVO:xxxxxxxx)" | depth 55 m
GAACCCAAATCAAATCAACAAAGTGCCAATAGAGTCCAAAGTATTCTATTGATACAGCATTTTGTGGAGTATAACCACCAGTCCAGGCTTTCCATGTCATGTATGTTAATCCAATGATACCAATGAATACGTGAGCACCGTGAGTACCTGTAGTAACAAAGAATGTTGATGAACTTACTCTAATATCTGCAAGCATGACCGCATTTGTTGGTTCATAATTAGGGCCAACAGCCGCCAAATATGCTTGGTAATCTTCAGGGTGTAATGCAGCAAGCTCAGCTAGATGAACATCATCCCAACCATGATGTGGATGATAATGATCGGCATGAATGGTGTAACCCTCCTCAACCAATGACATGATATCATGTTCGTGGAACGGACCTATTGCAGGGATATAAAATCCTATAAACCATTCAACCATCTTCAAAGTAAGGAATATTATTGCTAAAACCCAAGTACTACCTAAGTAACGATAAACACGCTTCCTACGAACCTCCTCATCTACACTTCCTACTGGTTTCTTTGCCCAACGAAGTGCTTGAACAATGGTAAAAGAAGACACTATCAGAGCAAATGTATTGATCGCCCCAGGCGCAATATGGAACCATGAGGACGCAATTAATTCAGATGCAGGTAAGAAGCAATTAACTGCTTCTCCGGTATCTACATTTTGAGAGTTAACTATCCAAGAACCACTTTCGTATACTTCTTGGCAAGAATCAATACCAAATCTATATCTCATGTATGTGCTAAATAATGACGTAAAAACCATCATTTCAGACATCAAGAATACCCACATCGCAACTTTACGGATTTCAATATTCTGAAATGGCGTTCCCGTTGCTTTAGGTTCGTAAACACCATCAAATGACGCATCTTGTCTCCACCATATCAAAAGGCCAAAGAATGTTATCATCATTCCAATTAAAACCAAAGCAATACTTGATGAATCCACCATTTCTCCCCATGAGTATACTGAGGCAACTGTGTACAAAAAGATACCAATACCAATTGACATTATTATTGGAGACCATGAATTGTGAGGAGCTCCATGACTCCAATCGTGAGGCCCCCAAGCACTTGCATGATGTTCATGCTCATTGTCATGATATCCGTCACTCAATGGCTCACTTCCTCTTCATTATCTAAGACCATTAGACCTTGGAACCACTTCACTATTGCACTAGGCTCATTTGCAATATGGTCTTCGTTTGCGTCTTTCAAAGTTGGTAAATCATCTAATGGGAAACTTGGTGTGGGAGGCGGAGAAGAAGTCATCCATTCGAAAGACCATCCTCCCCATGGATCCGCTGGTGCTTTTTGTCCACGTATTACGGACTTAATCATATTAGCAATTAGTATAAAGTTTGAGAAAAAGAATAAGAATGCACTAATCGAAATGAACATATTCCAACCCGCTGCTTCTGCAGGCAAAGACCCCATCGCCTCTTCCGTTGATATGAAATATGTATGATGTCTTCTAGCCATGCCCCATATTCCTAGACGATGCATAGGCCAAAATACTGCATTATAACTTATGAAAGCAGTCAAGAAATGCAAAACACCAAGACGTTCATCCATCATTCTTCCAGTCATCTTTGGGAACCAATAGTAAATTGCAGAGAAGAAACCAAACACGGTTCCTCCGACTAAAACATAATGGAAGTGTGCAACAACGAAGTAAGATTCATGGAAATGCAAATCCATTGCCATAGATGGGAAGAACATCCCAGAAATTCCTCCTAAAGTAAATGTAATCAAGAAACCTAAGGCCCAAAGAGTATGTGTTCTATAAATTAAAGAACCTTTATGCATAGTTTTTAACCAATTAAATATCTTAATCCCAGTCGGAACAGCGACTATCATAGTAGTCAACATGGTTACGAATCTCAAAGTAGGACTCATTCCTGAAGTAAACATATGGTGTCCATAGACAATAAATGAAACTACTCCAATTCCAGCCATTGCATAAACCATCGACCTGTATCCGAATACTGACCTTCTTGCACTTGTTGCAATTACTTCAGATATGACTCCGAAGGCTGGTACTATTACTACATATACTTCAGGATGTCCAAAGTACCAGAACAAATGACTCCAAAGTAAAGGATCTCCTCCTGCAGAAGCATCATAAAATGCAGTACCAATAACCCGATCCAAATATACTTGAACCAGTCCTACTCCAAATGCAGGTATAGATAAGAATAACATGAGATTAGCAATTAGTATTGACCATGTGAATAATGGCATTTGCATCCAACCCATTCCTGGAGCACGCATGACTGCTATTGTAGTTAGGAAATTTACTCCGGTTAGAGTTGAAGACGCAACTAACATAATTTGTCCTGCAACCCACATGGTGGTACCTACATGTGCTGTTTCACTTACAATGTAAGGTGCATAACCTGTCCATCCAGTATCTGCTCCGGTACCAGAGAAAACTCCTGTAAATATCAACAATGCAGCTACAGGTTGTAACCAAAATGACATTGCATTTATTCTAGGTAAAGCTAAATCAGGGGCACCTATTTGTAGAGGTACCATCCAATTAGCAAATCCATTTATGAGAGGCATAGCGGCCAAAAATATCATAGTAGTTCCATGTAATGTAAAGAATTGATTATATTGATCTTGAGTAAGAAAATCATTCCCAGGAACAGACAATTGTATTCTTATCATTAAAGCCATAATTCCTCCTATACCTAAGAAAAACATACCTGCAAGGAAATATAGAGTACCAATTTTTTTATGATCAGTAGTAGTTAACCAATCTGATATCCAAGGTTCAAAGCTTTCCCAATTAAATGAATCCGGGTTAGTTCTGTAAAAGATATAAGTAACCGTAATAAATAGTAATATTCCAGAAATTACAATTAATGTGGAAAGAACTACGTAAGGATTGGCCGATTCTAGAACTAATATTGGAGCATTTATCTTTTGTGATATTTTATTCCATTCATCTCCAGAAGAACCAGCTCCATCGCCTGCATTACCATTTACTGAGTTAACATGCAAAATCATCTCTACATTTCTATCTGTATCGGGAGCAGTCCAAGTAACTGTCCAACTCGTTTGATCATTACCAACTTCAGTATGCCCTACTTCATTAGGGTTGTATTGCTGAGCAGTTGCGTCTGTGACTGATAACTCTCCCTCACTTGCCCAAAGATGAAAACCACCAAGATTAATGTTTCCTGGAGTACTTGGTCCTCCAGTGAATGAGACTGTTAATTCATACACCTGGGAGTAATTGTAAACTTCTGGTAATCCCATTATCGTTGGAGTTACGGAATCACTAGTTGTTGCACCATGACAATTACAACCAGAATCTTTTACTCCTGAAATTCCTGTTGGAAATGAACTCACCAATGGGGTGAATATCATAGCTGCAATCAGAACAGTCATTACAACTATGATTCTGGATTGAATAAAATTCTTCTTCATCTGAAACACCCTAGTTGTGTACAAAGAGACCTGCAGACATTATAGAATGTGCATCACCACAATATTCTGTGCATAATATCATAGATTCTCCTGCTTCACTCATAGGAAGCCACAGAGTAGTGGTTTGGCTTGGTAAAACATCTTCCTTTGTACCAATCACTTGAACCCATGGTGCATGAGTAACGTCTTCGGATTGCATAACTGCAAGATAGGTCTCTCCTGATTTAAGAGATAGTAGGGGCTGCATGCCGTAACCTTCTATTGAAATAGTTCCAACATCACATAGGTCAGTTTGTAATTCAAATCCCCTGTCTGGAACAACGTCTCCTCTCCAGGAATCATCATTTGGATTACAATTGAAACTCCAAACCCATTGTTTAGCAGTTATTTCAATTATATGATAACATTCAGAAACTATAGCACCACTACTCGAATCTAGGTAATTATTGGAACTTTGCCCTTCTTCACATTCATTCCCATGAATGCCACCATCTGCTGATGTCCATACTGCATCAAGAGGTGCCCAAGATATATATGTCAAGTAAACTATTAGGATAAATGGTAATATCGTCCACGCTACTTCTAGTTTCATATCATCATTGTGTCGAGGAAAAACTCCAACTTCAATTTTATCAGGATTACTATACTCTTCTTCTTTAGATGATGTATACCAAAAAGAATGATGAAAAAGCCATCCAAAGGTAAGTATTCCTACCAAAAGAGACCATAAAATATATTCATCAAATAGTTCCCAAAACAATACGCTCGCAACCACGATGCCTACCTCTATTGTAATGGGGTAGAAAGTCATTCATAAATGCCGCGTAATGATATTCTTCATATCTTGTCAATAACATCCTTGAATAAAGAATGATTAATGTATAAATATACGCATTTATGAATATCAATAATTAAAAAACACTCTTTTACATCAATTCAATGCAACTTGCTTATTCTAAAAATTTAGGTAATGAATTGGGTAACTCTTTTACAGTATTCAAAACTAAATGTGTAACCGATCTCTCAACACCTTCTATGGATAATACATTTTTTGATAAATCATCTAAATCTTTTCTATTAGATGCCTTTGCGACAATCATTGAATCATAATTACCAGTTACATCATATACTGCATATACTCTATGATCCTTAGCAATCTTTTCCTGAATTTCTATTAATCTACCTTTTTGTATTCTAATCCCGATTACTACAGTCAACTCCCATCCAATTTTATCAGCATCTAAAAGTACTGTATAGCCTTTTATTATCCCATTTTTTTCTAACTTTTTTACTCTATTGCTTACTGCTCCCAATGAGACGCCTATTTTTTCAGAAATTTTTCTCAGAGAAGTCCTTGCATCATCACAGAGAACTTCAATTATCATTCGATCAGTCTCATCCATATCCATACGTCCTTTATGGAAGGTTATAGAACTAGGCTATTGAACATATGCCCATTATTAAGAATTTTTAATATTCAGTTGTATATAATTTTCATTCTTCCTCATCAATTATACTCAATCCTCTCATGAATTTTAGTATTCTTTTTTCATCATCATTAATCATTAAACTGACACGTTTACCGACCCAAATAGGAATACAAGTCATATTCCTTTCATCAACTAGCAACAAACCCCCTTTATATTCCTTGAAATTATTCCCTAAATCTTCAGTAAGTAACTGTTCATCAATCAATAACCTATCAATTATTTCTCCTTTAGTTATGATATATCCAGATTTAATTTCAGGGACGATTTGCTGGGATGCTCTACCTACTACTCTATCAATTTCATTTTTTCTTAACTTGACAGTATCAAGTCCTAAATTAATTATTTTCAAAGGCCTCCATCTTTTTCCAGGGATTATTATTTTTCCAGATTTACGAGTTTTTTCATTTTCCCATATTATTTTAGCTTCATCTGTAGACCATGAGATTTTTTTCCCTCTAATCCATAAATTATCTGGACATTTTCCAAAATGAGCAACCATTTTATCCTTTAATTCGGAATTAATTGGTACTGGTAAACTATCTAAATCAGGTTTTACATTGTAATCAACGGAGCTATTAATTACACTATTACTATTTTTCATCTTTGTCTTTTTCTCTATTATTGCGATGAAAAAACCACCTCCATCAATCTTATCATTCCAAATCCTTACACATTTTTTTAATGAATCAATAATAAATTTTTCAGTAGGTGGTAACATTGATTTCTCCAAAATTAAACTATCATTCACATTACCATAATCATCTATTTTTACCCATTTTGTAAAACCCTCATCAAAAGGTAATAATTCCAATTTATTCACCGCAGAAACTACATCAACAGGAAAACATCTCAATATTTCTGCAACTACAGCTTCATTTTCTACAGGATCTAATGAACAGGTGGAATACACTACCCTCCCTCCTGGTTTTATTAAATCAATAGCTTTTCCTAAAAGACCCAATTGTAGTTTATGTAAAGAGCGACTTCCGGAAGGTAGCCATTTTTTCCAAACTTCCGGGTTTTTCCTAGTTGTCCCAGATCCAGTACATGGGGCATCAACTAAAATCTTATCAAAACCTGTGTTAAGAATTTTAGGAATATGCCTCCCATCATGCTGGGTTACCATGCATGTTCTAGATCCATGACGTTGTACATTTGATACGAGAGTATTAATTCTATTATTTGCAATTTCATTAGCTATTACTAAACCTTCATTTTGTAGATTCTCTGATATCTGTGTAGTTTTAGAGCCCGGAGAAGCGCACATATCGAGAACTATTTCTCCAGGTTGTACATCAAGTGCTATCGTGGGAATCATTGAAACTGATTCTTGTCTGGTAATCCTCCCAGTTCTATGCAATGAAGAAAGAACAAGTTTAATTTCTCCTTCTGCTTTTCCTCTGTCGAATGGCAGGGTCCAAGCACTGCCTTTACAGTCTCTAAACCATTCAATTCTCTCAGCACCAATTTTTTCTAACCAATCTTCAACCCATCCCCAATCTTTTCTTAGATAATTCACTCTAACTGTTTCAGGTAATCTGTTAACAGATTTTGATAACCATAATTCAGAATCATTCCTCCATTTACTCACGGCATTTAATAGAATACTATTTTCACCAAGTTTATTCCAATACTCTTGGGTTCTCGCCATAACCCTCGCACCATGTGCCCATCAAAGAATTACTTGTTTAGCTTGAAGAAATCATCTCTATACTATTTTCGACCTAATCCAATATTATTTTCATAAAATATTATACCATTGATAAATTCCTCAGAGTATGTGGCTTAGTGCCGCAAAGGGGATGCATGAATGAATTTGAGTAGGCGAATAGCAAAAAATAGTCAAGAACAGGTGACGACAGATATATTTGGGGCCACAAAGAAATTAGTTGAATTAGTAGAACGAGCACGCGAAAATTCATCTCAACAAGGACCTTTGATACCAATCGAAGCACTTGTTACTGTGGATAATGATGAATGGATTTGGAAAAAAGTTGATCGTAAAGTATTAGAAAATTTAAGTCATAGATTAGTACTTCAGAATCCAAATGGACTTCGCCGAGAAATACTCATGACATCGAGCATTGATAATGCAATGGATGCAGCTTCTATCATTGTAGAACTAGACGGTGGATGTATTTTGATTGAAACTTTAGAGCCTTAATTATTTTTTTTATTTATATTATATCTTAGTGGCCTTGAAATAGTGCATGTGGGTGCGAAGTTCAATGGCAAAGGAGAAAAAAGGTAGTGGGATTCAGCAAGCGGCTGGTTTGATTCGATATTTTGATGAAGAATCAGAAGATGCTATACAAATCTCAAAAGGTACAATTTACTTTGCCTGTATTTCATTTTCTTTGATAATTTATCTAGCTCAGCATGGCGTTTGGTCATGGATGTATGGTGCATTTGGATTCTAATCCTTATTCAACAATATATCAGTTAATACTAATTCAGTTTTTGGATCTGCCTGTATTATCGAATTAGAGGCTCTACTTAATGCTCTCTCAACAGCAGGAGCATTCCTATCAGATAACGCCGTTCTAGCCTCTTCAAGAGATAAATCTGCAGATTTTAATAATTCTACTGCATCTTCATTAACGCCTCTCAATTTTCTTACTTGATCCTCTAGTCTTAATATCTGGTCATTCATTTCATTTTTAGCATGTTGAATTAACATTGTCCAATTTTCAAAATGATCTGAAATTTTTAATCCAGTAACTCTTTCAAATGATTTTACCATTACAGCCTCCCAGGGATTTCTTCCTAATATTGATACAATATCATGTGCACATCTAGATCTTACAGATAATGGGCCAAAAATCTCTATTTTATTGTAAAAACATCTAGAAATCATACCAAAGCCCCAATAATGATTACTTTGTATTTTAACGCTTAAATCATTATTTTTACAGACTAGTTCCCACCGCTGTTCGTCCAAATTTGGCTCATTGGTAAATACTGGGTTTTCATGGGAGCCAAGTGAATGTAATACTGATTTTGCTACATCTCCAATGAATACTTTCCTATTCTTTTTTGATTTACCTAATACTTCCAAAAAACCATCTTCATTAATTTCCATACGAGGTTTTCCATGCATAACTTGAGCAAATAGTATTGATTTACCTTCATTCTCAAAAGGAAGGCTATTTCCATCTATTCCTATCTCATCCATGTTTATCTGTCAGTGTCTTTTAGGTTGAACATTTTGTATAGATGTTCTCAATATTATATTTTTTCTATTGAAATAATCTGATCTTCTTCTTTTTTTTCTGATAGTCCTTCAATCTCGAATTCTTCTATTATTGGAATTTGTTTTTGTGCTCTATGATATATTTCACGCAATGTCTGATCTCCAATTTCAAGATAGACTCTTGTGGTAGCAATACTAGCATGCCCCAATAGTCTCTGTATTGTGACTAAATCAGCCCCTCTCTCTAACAGTCCAGTTGCAAATGTGTGCCTCAGTGTATGTGGACTAATTCGACTTCTTGGAATATCTGCTGCATCTGCTAATCTATCGATAATTTTCTGAACTGAGCGAGGATTCATTCTGTTACCTCTGCTGGATAAAAATAAAGAACGCTGGTCTTCAGACCTTTTACATAATTTCAGTCTAGTTTCTCTCATTGGTTTCCATGCTTCTATGGCCACAACCGTAGATCTAGTAAAAAGTACTGTCCTATCTTTTTCTCCTTTTCCTCCGATGACTAGTGCCGATAAATCTTCAAAATCAATATCATCTAAATCTAAGCCACATAATTCAGAAACTCTTAAACCGGTATCGAGCATTATTGTAACAATTGGCGATGATAAACAATCTTCAGATCGTTTTGTAGCCAAAAGAAGCTTCCTTAATTCTGATTTACCTAATGTTTTGGGAAGTGAACGACTTCTAGAGGGTCTTTGTATCCAATCAGGTATTGCATAACCAAGCCACTTTAATAAATGAGAAATACCAGCAATCCTTGCATTAATAGTAGAGGGTTTTAGTTTACTAATTTCATTTAACCACGCATCAATTCTCCCATTATCAGGATTACAAAAGTTATGAAATTTTATTATGTTAATATTTTGTATTTTTTTCCAAATATTTTCTGATTCATTTGGTAATTTAGTCTTTGTGAAGGTTTTTATTGAAACTATGTAAGATCTGATTGTATGAACACTCTTTTTTTCTGTTCTCAATTGTTGTAACCAACATTCAAACCAAGAAAGATGAGATATTCTCCCCATCCTAAGTGGTAAAGTAGAATTTGTTCCTACATTTCCTCTATCCTCGGATAATAGATTTACATCTATTCCCTTGTAAAATACATCATCATCCCTTCTCATATTATCGCCTCTCGCCGTAAACGACGCGTGCATCCCTGTTCTAACGAACACCAATCAGCAAACGTATATTGTATTGAATGCTTCTCTAGTTTCTAATATTAAAAACAACATTTACTAACTATCTTTTTTAATCCGTAGCGATATTTTTAGTAAGCATCTGTTTCTTGATTTTTTCGACTAACTGTTTCTAAATTATCAGCTTCATCTCTATCAAAAATCATATCTTGATATAATAAATTTAGATAGTTGGCAACCTCTCCTGCAATATTCACTCCTGTTGAAGACTCTATTCCTTCTAAACCAGGACTCGAATTAACTTCTAGAATCAATGGACCTCTACTTGATATCAACATATCAACACCTGCCAAATCCAGTCCCATTGCAGATGCAGCTAAACAAGCAATCTTTTTTTGCTCCTCATTAATATCTATTTTTTGGACTGATCCACCTAAGTGAAAATTAGAACGAAATTCTGAGCCATTGGCACTTCTCTTCATCGATGCTACCACTTTACCTCCGACGACTAGTACTCTAACATCTTGACCGTGCGACTCTTTGATATATTCTTGTACCAAAGGACGCATATTTCGCTCCAACATTTGGTATACTAACTGCCTAGCTTGTTGATCAGATTTAGCTAAAAATACTCCATATCCGTGAGTACCTTCTGTAGATTTAATCACACATGGTGTTCCACCAACCCTGCTGACAGCTCTTGCAGTATCTTTCCAAGATCCAACATGGGCAGTAATAGGAACTGGAATATTACTATCTGACATCAATTGGCATGCTAGTAATTTATCTCTACTTTGTATTATACCTGCACTTTTATTCAAAACTACTGTACCTTCCCTTTCAAATTGTCTAACTATAGCAACTCCTCTTCTGGTTATTGAATAACCAATTCTAGGTATAACTGCTTCACATTCAACGGGCCACCCTCGATTGAAAATTTTGCCTCCATCACTATCTACAACAATTGTTAAAGATAAAGGATCTAAAATTTTAACATCCCAACCAGTTTTTTCTGCCTCTTCATACAATCTCTTGGTACTGTATAATTCTGGCCCTCTTGACAGTATTACTAGCCGAGGCTTCATAGTTTTCCCAACAAAAACTCCTTCTTGAGTCCTTTGTCTGAAATATTATTTAGACTGCATTAGTAGTACTTTAATGACACAATTATACAAAGAGATTGAAAAACTGTACTCGTGACTCAAGTGTAAGAATGTCCAAAGAAGCCGACGATTCATTTGATGGAGATAGACTCTCTAGAATGACAGTTGTAGAATTAAGAGAAATATGCAAAAACCTACAATTAATGGTTTCTGGAAATAAATTAATATTAATTGATAGAATTTTAGAATTCAATGGTAATAAAGAAAGAGATATTGAAGTAGAGAATGAGCAAGTTTTGTTATTAGAAGATGATGATGACATAAAGGAAGATATTATCGGCGATGCAGTTGATAAATTAATTATAAAAAAAATTATTTCTAAAAATGATGAAATGACTCAACCAAAAGTCACTTTAGATTTATTAGAAGATAAAGGAAATGATATACTTGAGGCAGAAATATTTGTAGAAGACAATTCTCTAAAGCCTGAAATTATGGGCAAAGATGATTCTGCATCAATGGTTATCACACTACCCTCACTAAAAAATATTAATCTCAATACTAAGGTTATAGGTGCGATTTTTGCCATCATACTCTTACTAGGTGCCACGGTCTTTCTCGTTCTAAATAATAATAATTCATTCTCTGCCAAACCTCTAAATTATGGTGATGAAATGAACTTTAATGTCGATGAAGTAAGAGTATCTATTATTGGAGATGATATGGTGCAGATATTTCGTGACTCTTCAGGTGGAATATTAGATGAAGCATGTGGCGAATTAGAAATTAATATGGCAGGAGAAGGAAAAGTTTCCATTTCAAGAGATGAAAAGATTTCTACAGATAGTCTTGGACGTTCTGGATTTTACACAGCTGAGAAAAAAATAGAACATGACTTAGTTGTAGATTTTGAAGGAAAAACTTGGAGAGATACTGATGATTGCGGTAATCTAGGATGGTCTATGGCAAATAATATTCTTGATATGAATTCAATGTCCTGGACAGAATTAGAGGACAAAGATCTAAAAAGAACTAATACAGATATATCATTTACTGATATAGAAAATGAAGTAACAAACCTACAAGTTGTTACTTACGGGTTGGAAGGATTGGGAGATTTAGACCTCCTCATACCTATACTGACATTTCCCCTAAAGCCAATTGAATTACATTCTTTTTTTGGAGATAGGTCACTTTCCGAAGGAACTTCCTCTAAGAATGATCAGGATTGGAGTTCAGATTGGGAATGGACAGTCGGTGCAGAAATAAATAGTAAAAATCATGGTCTCGTCTATCCTGTAACTATTCATCATGTTGAAATCGGTAAATGTATCGGCCATGCAAATATAGAAATAGAAGTCAAAGCCAATAATCCATGGCCGGTAAGTCAAGAAGTTGATATTCTAATTGATAAAGAAACATCTAATTCTGATTGTAATTTCTTATTAAGTTCAGCAGCAGAAACAATACTACCCGAGGGCAGACTTACCATAAGATTAGTAATGGGAGAAACTAAAACTTCTTTAGGCACGACTCCAATTAACTGGGGTAAAGAGTATCTAAAACCAGAAACTGGAGAAGATCAACCAAGAACTTCTGATAAGAAAAAATGGTCTGATTCTATGTGGGATGAATCAGATATTCGAATTTTTAATTTAGAAACTGCAAAAGAATGTCTAATGAATAATCATTCTTCTTCAGATGCAGCACGTGCAATTATTGATGGAGGATATTTATGGCAATCATATTGGGAATATCCGGATGATTTTAATGATCCACAATGGAATCTTTCATGGGTTGATCCGGAAGATAATTCAGGTTGGATAGTATTGAGTGGTAACAGTTCCTTGGACTGTAAAATAATTAGTAGTAAAAATAATGACAATGGAGAGATAATTTGGAACAGACCCGCCATTCCTGATACTCCATCTTTAAATCTTTTAGAAAAAAGAATATTAAATCCTGATAGATATCCTGATCTTAATCCCCTGATAACTTCAAATCAGAATTCTTGGGATTCTGAAATTAAAATAGGCTACAGACTCTCAGTGTCTAATGAAAATGAATTGCTAAGTACTCTACCAATAAATTTAGGGGAAGGACAAGTATCTATAATAGGTTCAAAAAATTGGGTAGAGTCCGGAAAAGATCACTCGAGTTATTTCGCTATGAATGGTGAAACAGGAGAAATGTTAGCCTGGTATCATATAGCCAACTAACGGCTATTTTTTAAGCACCTCAATTTAATCTATTTTCTCTCATTTTATCCGGCATATTCAACACCTCAGTAATGCCCGATTATATCGTGATTAATGTGAAGGATAACACATCCCTTCCCGATGTAGATAAAGCACCTCTTATTCTAGATGTAGAGTTTTTAGAAACTGAAGAGAATATCGATATCACAATTTTAGATTCTTTCGAAGAAGTTCATACATCAAAAAAATATGGAGCAGTAGAATTACCTAAATCACTAAGTAGCCCAAGGGAAAGAGCCCGAGTAGTTACAGTAATTAATCAAAAAGGTGGAGTCGGAAAAACAACTACAGTAATCAATGTAGCAGCCCAATTGGCTCTCCGTGGCCACAATATTTTGGTAATTGATTCTGATTCCCAAGGTAATTGTGCAACTGGCCTTGGTGTTGATAAAAGCAAAGTTCGTGAAACAACTAGAGATCTAATCCTTAATCCTGAAACGGCTATCAGCGCACGCCATGCAACCGCTGTCGATAAATTACATTTAATTGTAGGCGATAAGAATCTGATTGGTTTAGAACAAGAAATGCTTAGGCAATTAGGGCGAGAAAAACGTTTATCTGAGGCTTTAGAGCCTTTACTACCTCATTATGATATCATTCTTATTGATACGCCACCTTCATTAGGATTAGTTACAATAAATGCATTGGTAGCTAGCGATGGTCTAATTATCCCTGTTCAAACAGAATATTTTGCTTTAGAAGGTCTCGCTTTAATGTCTGGAACTATTAGAGAAGTAAGAAATTTATTGAACCCCAGGCTTGGCGTCGATGGCGTTATTCTAACTATGCATTCATCAACACAACTAAATCAACAAGTTGCGAACGAAATCATAGACTATTTTCCAGAATTGATTGTTAAACCTGCAGTTAGGAGAAATATCAAGTTAGCCGAAGCTCCAAGTCATGGAATTCCTATTCATTTGTATGATCCTAAAAGTGCGGGCGGCAAGGATTATCAAGAAATTGCTTCTGTTTTATCTCGACGCTGGAGTTTAATTTAAATGAAAAAAAGTGCATTGGGCAGAGGCTTAAATTCTATGTCAAGTCTCACCGAGGATGGACCAAATCTCTCAAGTTTCATCAGAAATAAAGATGAAAAATCACCAACTGATTCTCCAAGTATTGCTATACTTTGGATGATATTTGGTAGTGTTTGTTTTGGTACTATGAACGCACTAGTTAAATGGACATCAGTAGATGCAGATGTTTGGATGATAATTTTTATGCGATCATCTGTGATTGCTATAATTGTTGCACTATATGCAAAAGCCAACTCTGTAAATTTAAAGCCTAATGATTCAAAAACAATGTTTCTAAGATGCTTAGCAGGTTTAATTGCAATGATATTGTATTTTTCAGCATTATCTAGGATACCCATAGGACAAGCGGTTACATTACAATATACTGCACCACTATTTGTTGCCCTGTTGTCGGGTAGAATAATTAGAGAGCAAGTTTCGAAGCCTGTTTTATTATTACTAATAACTTCTTTCTTTGGAATAATACTTGTAGTATCTCCCGGCACTGGAAATTTAGAACCAGATGCATTACTTGCTTTAGGGTCAGGTTTTTTTGCAGCTATTGCATATATCTATGTTAGGAAACTACGTCATACAGACTCACCCTCTTCAGTAGTTTTTTGGTTCGCTACTTTTTCTGTCATAGGTAGTATAATTCAAGCAGCCCCTAATCTTTTATCCTTGAGTGTAGAAACCATAGCTGCATTAATAGGAATTGGAATTGGTGCTGGAGGTGGACAAGTTGGAATAACAATGGCGTATCACAAAGCTAACGCAGCATGGGTTAGTGCATTCTCCTATCTTACTGTTATCGTAGCAACATTTTATGGATATATTATTTTTGATGAGAGTTTAACGAATACAAACCTAATTGGAGGTATTTTAATAATTTTTTCTGGCATATCACTGGCTCTCTTACCGCCTTCAAATAAAAAATAACTTATGTTTGAAATCTTCTCCAAAGCACCATTGTAAAAACAGACATAAGTGCAATTAATGATACAATTTTCGAGTAGGCTACGATCTTTGATTCATTACTTTCAGAGTTGCAAGACTCATCTATTCCGCCCCATTCTTCACCATCAAACCAACAATTAGACCATACTTTCCAACCAAAACCACTTTCGGGAAAACTTTGCTCATCTCCATCACTCCAATTCATTTTTATACGCCAATTAATATAGCTGGCATCATCGTCTATATTTACCGACCCAACTAATTTACTTTCCTCATTTGATACCCAGTCTTGATTATTTTCTGGAGGATAACAAACTCCAGTATTTATACAAATTTGTGTTACCCACGTGACTTGGGTTCCATTAGCAGATGTTTCTGAATCTAACTCTAATTCGATTTCAAAAGACTCTGATGCAAAGGCTAAGTCGTCATAACTCATAGAATTTAATCCAGTTCCTTCAAGACTCATTTCTTCATTAATTCCCCCCGAACCTCCTGATACACTTGATAAAAAAATTAACACAACACCTGACACGATAAGCATGCGCATGTTAATCCGTACCTCTACAAAACACATTAATACTCTTGATTCAAGTTTCTAATTCCCATAATTCATCACCGATCCAATGTATTGTTTGTATGGCCTTACCTTTTGTCATTTCTATCATTTCATTTCCATCGACCATTGCAATTCCAATGGCCAGCGGTTTACCATGTTGTTGATCTTTTATCCATATCAAATCTCCTGATTTTAGTGATATGTCTGTTAGGTGAACGCCAGCACCCATACAATCAGCTCCATTCATCAAAAAAGGTATCGCACCATGATCTACTGCAGCCCATTTAATTTCCGGCAACCACTCTAAAATTCCTCTAATCGTTGGAAACCATGATTTACCATTTTCAGTACTCACTTGGAATGCTAAAATTACTCTATCTATCAATAATACATCTTTATCATCAAAATTTGCTTTTTCTAAAAATCTATCAGAAATATCAAATTCAACTCCGATTTTTTTTTCTATTTCATTGATTATACTTTTCACTTGTTTATATCTAACAGGTGTCCGTCGCCTTAACTTCTTCTCACTCACACTGTGCCGTCCAAATACTACAAAATAACATCTCTTATCCTAAATATCAAAATATTACTTTTGCCAATCCTTTGAAATAAGGGGGGACGGTCGGCGGAGGGATGGCAAAGTGGCATGGCATATCTCGTCGTAAACCAAGCGGAGGTCGATTGAAGCGTCCAAGTCGTTACCGAGGAAAGCGTAAAACAGAGATTTCAAGTGAAAATCAGTTCGCTTTTGTTGGTGAGAAAGACGCTCGTAAATTATATCGTAAAACTGCTGGTTCACAGACAGTAAGAGTACTTTCAATCAAAAATATTAATGTAAACAAACCCAAAGAGGGAAAAACAGTACGTGCTCAAATAACAAATGTAATTAGAAATGATGCTGATACGAACTATGTTCGACGTAATATTGTAACCAAAGGAGCAATAGTTGAAACCGATGTAGGTCAAGTTAGAGTTACCAGTCGCCCAGGGATGCATGGAGTAGTTAGTGGTATTCTCCTTGAAGAATAAATTTCACGAAGAACTCAAATTAATAGTACCCTTAGGGTGTTATTAGTAGCATGACCCGCGACCCTACCAAAATGAAGATTTGGACACGTTATTTTGATTCTAAATTATCTAGATCAGAAGGTAGAAGAGTTCCAAAAGAAGCTAGTATACCAAATCCCTCGCTTGAAGGCGTATTATGGGCTAGTAGAGATGCAGGAATAAACAGAACCAAGAAGGTAGAAAATATTAGCCATCCATCCAGGCCTTATTCAAAGGAAGGAATGTTGATTTTATCCACAAAAGATGCACTATTAGCAACAAATGCAGAAAGTAAAGAAGGAGTATTGCAATCCATAGGTCTGAGGCTTAGAAAGAATTTTATTGATGCAAAATCAGACCAAAAACAAAATATAAATAATAAAAATAATAATTCAAGACAAAAATTCTCTCAACGTAAATCGTTCAAGAATAAATCCAAATCTGCAAACCGAAGGAATAAATTTGGACGTTAAATATCCAATTCTAGTAACCAATTAAATTTATCCGGTGACCTTTTCTCTTGGATTGCAACTAATGAATCATAAATTTCTCTCGTTATTTTGCCAACTCCTCCATTGCTAAACTCTACTACTCTTTTTCCATGTTTTATGGACCCAATTGAAGAAACAACTGCTGCTGTACCTGCACAAAAACATTCATCTGCTTCTAAAGCATATTCTACATCGATCTTCTCTTCTCTGACCTCATATCCCTTTGATCTGGCTATTTCTATTATCGATAATCTTGTAATTCCTCCAAGAATAGTTCCTGTTAATTCTGGTGTTGAAATTATATTGTCTTTAATACAAAAAAAGTTTGCTGCTCCTACTTCTTCTATGTATTTATTATTTATGGCATCTAGATAAATTATTTCGGCAAAACCTTCTTCTTTGGCTTTCTTAGATGGAACCATGCCGGGGGCGTAATTACCAATTGCTTTTACTCCTCCTGAACCACCTGGCGCAGCTCGATGGTGTTCTTCAGATATCTTTAATGAGGTAGGCTCCAATCCTCCTTTAAAATAAGGTCCTACAGGAGAGACATATACCAAGAATGTGTATTCAGGAGCCGGTGCAACTCCTAAAATAGGGCCGCTACCCATTAGCAGTGGACGAATATATAGAGTACCTTTTCCTATTGGAGGTATCCATCTTGCATTTTCTTTCACAGTTTGGATTACCGCATCAAGAAATATCTCTTCAGGAACTTCCGGCATACCTAACCTTCTAGCGCCCTTTTGCATCCTCTTTGCATTCTCTTGAGGGCGAAATAATACTACACTACCGTCTACTGTCCTATATGCCTTCATACCTTCAAATAATCCTTGTCCGTAATTTAGAACTCCAGCCGCAGGAGATATGTTCAAATTTTGAAAGTCTTGAATTACACCTTTTGACCATTTATCATCCTTTTTACATATTGAAATATACATTTTATCAGTTTCTCTGAAACTGAAAGTCATGTTTTCCCAATCAATATCCGATTTATCTTTTCCCATGACTGGCCACTCCAAATTATATAGCACGGAAAGGAGTATCCTTTCAATAATTCCTATCGATATCCCTTAATACGACTCTTACATAACTCATTAATACTTTTAATACAACTCAGGCACTCCCTTGAATGAAATTAGACATGTTGTGGGAAGAAGAGATGTGTATTATCTCTGGAGATAATCGTAGTTGGCAAGATGAAGAAACACCTAAAACAGTTATTGAGTTATGGTGTAGGGCTAAATCAGGTCATTCTGTATTAGTATTGGTAAATGGTCTTAGGCCTTACATGGAAATATTCGATCCTAATATTTCCCATAATTCCACAGAAAAAAATCTTTCCTTAGATTTTGTTGAAAGAATGAAAGAAGTAGACGGTCCGCCAGAATCAGTTGGAAATAAGCTATTTGAAGGTGAAATGAAGGAATTTTGGAGGATTTATGTTTGTGAAACATGGTCTGTACCAAAATTAAGAGATAAATTAAAGAAATTAGGTTGGGTTGTGACTAGTGCAGATATTAATTTTGCTCAACGTTTGTTACTTGATTGCGATCTTGGCCCACATATCAAAGTCAAAGGAAGTGTATTGTGGGCTGACATAAGATCACCAGACGAAGCTAAAAATAACAGTAATAGTGATTCTCAAATAGCAAATAAAAATATCAAAAAAGTTGGTGGTGCAGGCATCTATCCTGTTGATATGATAATTTCATGTACGTTTGACTGTTTGGAAAAAACATTACCCTTCCCAACTCCATTTGTTACTTTTTCTTTCGATTTAGAAACTAGTATTAAGACCAATGAAATTCTTTGTGCTGCTGCTGTTATTCAGAGAGATAATGAAAGGTCTGAACACACTTTTACAGGCGATGAAGAAAATATAATGAAAGGCCTGACCAATCTTATCAGGTCCGAAGATCCTGATATCATAACTGGATATAATATAGATAACTTTGATTTACCTAGAATGAAAGAACGTGCCGAGGATTTATATGGTAAACAGAAATTTAAGTTATCACAATTAAATGGATGGGGACGGGTTCCATTAATTGAGAATGAAACAAAAAGATTACTTCCAGAGAGAAGGCAAAATAGAGTTTGGCGAATTCCTGGTCGTATACCTCTTGATGCTTGGTGGCAGGCACGTCAAACACTGAGGCCTCAAAGAGAATCTCTGCGTTATGTTTCTCAATTACTTTGGCCCGATGACGACGAGATGCATAAATTAGACATAGACTCGAGTCAAATGGACCGTGAGTGGGAAGAACGTCCAGAAGAAGTATTGGAATATTGTGTTAGGGATACAATTATTCCTATAGATATCCTAAATAAATTACAATCAATCGGGCGTAAAGAGGCATTAGCCTCGGTTTCTATGACAACAGTAGATATCGCAGCAACAGCGACTACTAGTTGGTGGATAGACTCTCTTGTAATCCGATTAGCAGATCGTTCTGGAATAGCTATTCCAATGACTAAATCCGGACCAAGGAGAAGAGATCAGATTGCTGGAGGTTATGTTCACGAGGTGGAAGCAGGAATGAGGCCATGGATTGCTGTTTTAGATTTTAAATCAATGTATCCTTCAATTATGATTTCAAATAATATCTGTTCGACAACTTTGGTAAGAAATGAGAAAGATAATTCAGAAGAAGATAATATATCTCCAATAACTAATACTAGATATATTTCCAGTAACAATAGGAAAGGATTAGTTCCACAATTATTAGAGCATTTGATGCAAAGTCGTGACTTACATAAAGCAGCCTATAAAAAAGCAAACGAAGAAGGAAATGAAGAACAATCATTTTTACAGGACCAACTACAATATGCGGTTAAAATCTTAATGAATTCTTTTTATGGCGTCTTTGCATCCAGTTTTTATCGATTCACAGATCCAAAATTAGGTGCTAGCATAACTGAATGGGCTAGACACAATATCAAGGAAATAATAAGACAATTAGATGATGAAGGTAAGCATGTAGTTTATTCAGATACAGATTCTATTTTTGTTCAGGCACCTGTCAGTAATGAAGCACCTACTAGTAGACCAAAATCTGATCAATTAAGTATTGATTCTTGGAAAGATGCAAAAGACACCACTCTTGATTTTGGTAAAAAATTAGCTACTCGTTTTAGTAAAGAAGGTGCAGAACTAGAATTTGAAACCGCATTATCTGCATTTTTTAGCCATGGAGCCAAAAAGAGATATGTTGGAAGAGTTGTATGGCCTCGTGAAGAATTACTCATTAGGGGATATGAGGTTAGACGCACAGATTCATTTGAATTATTGAGAGAAACAATGACAGAAATGTTTGAGTTGATACTTGATAACCAGTCTTGGAGCTCTGTTGAAATGACAAAAACAGTAATAGATGATGTAAAGAGTAAAAAGATTCCAGCATCTAAATTAGTAATAAGCAGGTCTTGTAAGGGCAGATGGGATAGTAAAAATAGCAAATGGTCTTTCGATATGTATTCTAATGAAAATTTACCTTATGTACGTGCGGCTAAAGATAGAATTAAACTTGGATTAAGTTTTACACCAGGGATGAAGGTAGGATATATCGTGTCCGATGCTTCTTCAAGTCCAATGAAGGTTGAGCCTTGGTTAGTTGATGAATTGGGTACAAAACCTCCTGAATATGATTCAGAATATTATGCAAAGAGATTAGCGAAGGCACTTGGACGTATTACAGAAGCTTTCAATTGGAGTGAAAAAGAACTTCTTTCCGGCTCACGCCAAAAAAAGTTATTTGATTTTTAATAATCCTATTTTTATTAGTACATTTGGGCGTTGGTTTAATTTTTGTTGAATGCTCGCAGACCACATGATGAAGCACTCCCGACCTCTAGCGTCCCTGCTCATAATCTTGTTAATTGCTCCAATTTTTTCTGGTTGTACAGATTTTTTTGATGAAAACGCGCCTCCAACCGTTATTATGTCTACTGATCCATCTGGTACATTAAAAGAAGGACAATCAGTAACATTTAGTGCCGTAGGAACCTCAGACTCTGATGGTGATAGTCTGACATTTAATTGGGAATTTGGAGATGGAAACACGGGTCAAGGATTAACTACTAGTCATACTTATTCCAGTATGGGTGAATACTTAGTTAAATTACGAGTTTCTGATGGGACCCATGAAACTACAGTAAGTAAAACAGTAAATGTAGTAAATTCTGATGCTAGAGAGCCCAAGGCAGAGATTTTTCAAGAAAAACAAGAAGACTGTGAAGGAGAAGAACCTTCCAATTCTGTAAAAGGAATACTATACTGGGTATGTGAAGATGATAGAGATATAGATGACAGAGAAATTGTGGTTTCAGTTACTGTAACATTGGACGGCTCTCCTTCATGGGCTGGATGTGATCCAGAAGACTCAACTTGTTATGCAGAAGAATATTTAGTCAGTTACAAATGGGATTTGAATATTCACCTGGATTCGGATGGAGACGGTGATACTGAAAATGATATTGATGCAACAGGCGAAATCTATGAATGGAAAGAAGTACCTTCTGGGGCCTTTGAGGTTAGACTGACAGTCGAGGATAATAATGGTTTTATCGATAATGTTGATTCTATGGTTTATGTCAATTACAGAGGAGTTTGGAACGACTTCGTATTGGGAAGAGTAGCCAATAATCCTCAAAGTGAGAATGCAGCCTGTGTAGATGAAGACTATCCCTGTGAATTAACATGGTCTTTTCCGTTAAACTATGAGGACCCCAAGGATAAATTAAGATATTATAGAGCAAAATTAACCTATCCTCAGAAAGATGATGATCAGCCAATTGGCTCTATTGGAGATGATGATAACAAATTAGATATGTACTTGAAAAATGAAACAGAAGAGTCTGTTACAAATACTACTTCACTCGGAAATGACAATAGAGATGCTGGAGATTGCAGTGGAGATGATTATTGTGTTTGGATTCAAATTGGAGGTTCAACAGTCCGTTCTTTTGAACCAGGTACTTGGACAGTCGATGTGAAAAATGAGAAAACCCACAATACAGATGTTAAACATATGGTAATTGAACTACAATACCGATAATGTGATTTGGTCGTTTTTACGTTATACTGCTAAGATATCCTCAATTTACATATTGGGGAACGATTCATATACACCCCATTAGTCGGCGAGAATACATTAGAGGTGTATAAAATGGGCTCACAATGGGAAGATAAGAAAA
>CEOP01028497.1_pt1 | contig 21869 bp, 12 predicted proteins | sample 361301 | NCBI WGS metagenome assembly CEOP01 (sample SAMEA2619548, study PRJEB7988) | marine metagenome | biome: marine biome (ENVO:00000447); feature: deep chlorophyll maximum layer (ENVO:xxxxxxxx); material: "saline water (ENVO:00002010), including plankton (ENVO:xxxxxxxx)" | depth 55 m
CAATCGGACACTTCCACCTGTGTGGGATTGACCAATGTTCACGAAGTTCGAATCGATGTTAGAGACCGCGATTGTAAGGATCGTATTCTGTGCGAAAGCAGCGCCATGTGTGCTACCCGAGTAGTCTAAATCACCCTCCGAAATGGTCACCATGTTCGAAGAAGAGGAAGAACCACAGTTCGATACGACACCTGTATTATCAGTGTCAATAGCGACGACTCTTGCATCAATATTCCATCCGCATCCGTAAACGCCGATATGTGCTCCATCGTAGTTGTTGACAAAGACCTTTCCAGAGTCAGGAGAACTGCCTACGAAGTGTAGACCTGGTGCTGTTCCTGTCGTGGTGAAGGCGACATTATCAATCGACGTAGGTCGGGTCCTTTCCAGATACAACTGGGATTGGCTGTTGCTCGTACCAGTGACATCGATATCTTGGAAGACAGCATCATCGCCAGTTGGCCCCATGACTGTGTTCGAACCTGCAGGGATCACTGAAATGAAGCCCTCCATGTCAGTTCCTACGATATCATCCATCGTGATGGAGTCAGTCGCCTGAGTGTATACAGCACGGTAGTAGCCCTCAAGATCGAGGTTGTGCGCGTAGAAACTCGAACCAGATGCACTGGTTGGGTCGTGATAGACCGCACCATCTGGGTTCCAGTTGGTTCCTGGTCGGCCCGCATCTGAGGTCAGATCAGGGATAGTAATCGAGACATTGCTCAACCATAGGTCATCGAAATCAACGCTGATACCGTTAGATCGTGCATCAGTGATGGTGACGTTCTCCATGGTTAGAGAACCACCGCTGGAACCAGGGTAGTTGACAATCGCGCCGCCCCAGTCGTTCCAATTCGTGTTACACTCGTCCATCGTACCCCATCGGAGTTCGACGATGGAATCTTCAGGCAGATCCATACAAGCGTCTGCTGCCTGACTGATACTGAATCCAGTCATAGTAAACGATGTGCCTTGACCACTACCGTGGCTGATAGCCTTGCCGACATTGGTGAAAGTCATGTTCTCCATGGAGAAGTCACCAACATTGCCGTTGTAGCGTGGAGCATTGCCATGCGCACTGCCCGCGCTGATTGCAACGGTCATGTTCTCAAAGTTCGTGAAAGTGAACTGGTGGCGGTCATCGGTTGTGTGCGTTCCACTGGTTGCAGTGCAACCGTTTGTGAATGCAAGACCAAGTGCGTTAGCTGAGGTTGTTCCGAGATCAGTGAAGTTCACAGGTTGATCTTCGGTACCATTCACCAAGAGCTTGTTACAAGCCCCATTGAACAGGATACCCTTGCCCTCTGCAATCTGAATCTCGACACCTGACTCGATAGTCAAGTCCGCGTTAACGGTAACGTAGTCACCATTCGCAGGATTGACTCGAATCGGACTCATCTCAAGATCCCAGATTGTGTCCTGGTTAATGTCTGCAGAGACATCACTTCCAGCGCCATCAAACGGAATTACCTTGGATCGAATCGAACAATCCTGATTGCTTGAACCACCATAGCAGTAGTACGATGCGTAGTAACCCCACCATGGAGCAAGGTCCACGTTACGGACATAACTTCCAGTGGAAGGCATTGCAGGCATTGTAGTGCCCCAACCGTAGTACATCATCTGTGCAGAGTTGCTTGAAGAACTCGTTGAGAACTGCATTGCACCGTGGCGGATCGCGTGGATCTTGTGGCTGCTGTTACCACTGTAGGTTGTTCCGAAGTATTCGAAATCGAAGCCTGCAGGTAGGTCAATGACTGTGCTGCACTGGTTCCTGTAACTGCTCCAATAGCGTGTGCAGTAGTAGGTGTAAGGTCGACCGTTGGAAGATCCTTCCATCTCTAAGTCGTAGTTAAACAACTCAGTCATGCCGACTTGGAAAGCCTCGTATCCGTGGTTATTTCCATCAGTAGCGATACGGTAGTTGTCTGTCCAGCGTGAAGGAGTGTATCCTGACTGGTATCCACTACCGCGGCCAAGAATATCGTCACCAACAGCACCGTTGGGTGACTGATAACCGACCTTCTCGTAATCATAGTACATCTGGCTGGAGGTATCGTAAAGGAATTCAATCTCATTCGACACATCGTATAGCTTAACCTGCCAACTGCACTGATACTGGGAACCGAATCCACAGTTCTGATTGTGCCACTCGATTGTCATGACCTTCGTTGGTGTAACCAAGTCATAGGAGAACGAAGATGTGTTCACCATGTTGCCATTGTTATCGCGTGCATGGATGGTGTATTGAACAGAGTTACCACGGGTTGTTCCAGGGATAACTGCTGACCAATCACACTCTGCCATCTCACAACTACTGAATCCACCAGCAGGAGTCATCGGAACTACAGTCTCACTGGACCAGGTCGTAGAACCGTTAACGGAATCCATGACCTGATACCTGATGAATGGACGGTAAAGGTCGCCATTGGCATCCTGACCTGCAGTGATATTCATTCCTGTTGGAGGATCGCCTGCGTCACTCAGAAGGAACTTGATGGTTCGACCATCCTCTGTGTATGAATCCATCAGGCCTGCGTGGTCAATGACCGGCGGGAAGGTGTCAGGAGTCGGGCGGATGTTGCTCGCCTTCGAGACGATGTTAGGTCCGCCAGCTGCGTTGAATCGAGTGTCAGTGACACCAACGTTGAATCCGTTGAACTTGTAGCTTGTAGAGAACCATGTTGTACAATATGCAGGGTTACCACGAACGAGGTAGAAATATCCGTTCGATCCGACACATGCCATGTTTCTCGAGGTAGAGGACCAGTAGCCCGTACCAGGTGTGCTCGATCCCGAGGAACTACCATTGAGCGGGAGATCTCCGAAGTATCCAGTGTAGTCAGTTGGGATTGTAACACGAACGTATCCATCGTCCGTATTTCCACTGGCGAGTGTGGTCTGAGTTAGACCGCCCGATACCAATTCATCAATACCGGTCTGTGTGCCTAAACCAAGGACACCAAGAGAGGATGTTGTGGTATCCCAGTAGTACATCAGGTTCATTCCAGGACCATCATCGGCCGCAAAGGTGAGGCCAGGGACACTGGCGACCTTGGCAGTCACACTAGTAGACGTAGTGTAGGTCGTGTAACGAGAACCCATGTACTTCGCGTTCCATTGTAGGCCGCTCGTCTTGAAACAGGACGAAGAACCTGTGCCGCAATTACTGGTATCCAACTCAATCATGTATTCTCGGTTGTTCTCCCACATGGTCACCTGATAGGTGAAGAAGTTTCGAGCTTGGTAGTAGAAGTAGTTACTCTGCTCGTTAACTGCAATCTGTGTCTTGCGCTGATCATGCGGTGCATCTTCCACATCCTGTACGAAGTAGTTGTACGGGGTCGATGGAGGCGTGATTGAAGCCGGAGTTCCAGTCCCACCAGATGGAGTAGTGCCCGTGTTTGGCCCTTGGTTAGGACCAGTTGTGGACAAGTCACGGTAAGCCCAGAAGTACTGGACATAGTCACCGAGATTCACTGCTGGGATTTGTGCCTTGAAATTACACTGCTGGCCTGCGAGGCAGGTGCCAATCGAGGTCGCAGAGATAGCCGTGTACGAACCATTGTTCACACGGTAGTGGAGACGTGGCCCTTGAGCACTAGTTGTGTCCACTCCAGAACTGTCTGTCAGACCGATGTAGAACGTACGAGCGTCCTCACGGTATGATGTCAGACCTGTATATGGTGCGAAGTCAGCAGCTGGTGGGCTAGTGTCGCTTCCACCTGTGTAGCTGATTGTAATCTTAGGGAGTTCACTCGCAGAGTTACAGTAACTGTATGTGCTCGTTCCACACATGTACCAGAACGGCTCGTTTGAGTTACCGTTCCTTAGGCCGAGACCAATTACGTGCCCATTGCTTCCAGCTGCATTCCCGTCGATAGCGTCCTGAATGTCTGACTCACCATTGGTGTTGAAGTCAAGCGTTCGAGACTGCATACCGCTCCAGTAGTATCCTGGGTCGGAGAGGGTCGTCGTGCTGCTTGATGCAGCGCTGTTTCGGATGTACCGATTCAGGTAAATACCGCTGCTGTAGAGGTATGAACTCGGGTCAATATGGTTAGAGGACTGGCTCGAACCGGACTTGAGTACTGACATGACCATCTGTGCAGAGCCAGATCTGTATCGCCCCATGTGGACGTAGAAATCAGCATCCTGGACTGTAGCACCCGTTGGGACTGCGTTGTTGAAGTCGAAGCGGTACCAAGCATAGCGGTAGTAGAAACTGTAGCTGCTACTCGTGGTGCAGGACTGGACACTGCGGTATCCACGGCAGGTACCAACGCTGAACAGGCTGTTCGTCGAGTATGAACGCTCGTAAGTGGAGGACCACCAGCCGGTGGTACGGTAGTAGTATGAATATCCAGAACGCTGGGATCCCTGACTGATAGTGGGGTCAATCTGGACCGGGTATACGCGTTCTTCGCTAAGTAGCCAATCTGTGTCGACTACGGTAGCGATTTCGATGACTTCCCCGAAGGAACGAACCACATAGAGGCCGAGGTGCCCATCGGGCGAGTCGCCATCGAGGTTGCTCTGATCGTAGATCAAAGGTCGGTCAATCACTACTAGAAGTTCACCTGTCTCGATGTTACGGACATCGATACTGGTGTTCGTGGTAGTCAACTTGCCGCCATCTTCAATCATGGAATCTCCAATGAAAAGAGCGTGGCCTGAAGGAATAATCATGGTCTCTTGAAGACCAAAGTATCCTTCGAAACCTTCCGGGGCAAATGGCATGTCACGAATGTTCAGATTCTGCTTGATGCCTTCGCTGGTGACTACATAGTCAATCTCAGCGTTGGTGTTAACCGGATACCGGATAACGTTAGCACCAACCGTGACACCCTCAGTTGCAGGCTCCTCAATGTATGGCATAGGGCTGAAGCCCTCGCCGATGAACCAGGCAGGCATCGGGTTGAGTCCGAATCGAATCGGGTCGATGTTCTGATCGAACTGGACCGTTACACCGTCTTGCATATTGCTAGAGAACTGGGTCTCGAAGGAGTTCTTCGTGACCTCCCAGCCTGCTGCAGTAGAATCGATGTTTAGGTCGATTTCCTCCCAAGAACCATCCTCGAGGTAGTGCATCGCACCCGCCCCAACAACCGCGAGACGTTCCCCGTCTTCACCGATGTAGGTCTTGGAGTTCTCTGTTCGGCTTCCGAGCAGCTCCTTGGCCGGATCGAATTCATCCAATCCAACTGTTACGTCATTCTCAGGAAGTGCCAGCACATCCTCGGATTCGTCGACGATATCGACCTCCTCGGCACCCGACGCCACGTCTGTGGCGGGGGCTACTGCAGCACTCCAGCTCATTCCCAACATCAGCAGCGTCAATACGAGCCAGCCGATACTTGTTGTCACATTCTTCTTTGTCATCATTTCACATACCCCACTGTATGCACAGCATATGAGGCTCTATTTTGGCTATAACCATATGGGTGCGGATAGTTTGATTACTAAACGAAAAACTGCAAAATAAGTGAAAAAATGAAGATATTTTCCAGAGCCATTTCAGAAATAGTACGTTTGATTTGTAACACCTCGAACTAGAGATTCGCCCCTAGTTGATTGGCAGAGGGCCCAAGGAACGATGTTCAGAGTAAGTAGCGCGTCGAGATATCTGATCCAACGGCACAAGCGTGTGCCTGAGGGGTAATCTGAGCGAATTACTACGTTTCCGTGGAGAGTGAAACCCCGGGCACTAGGCCCGAGGCATACTCTGCGTAATCGGTTTACCAATCAGTAGTCGAACTCGTCGTCGTCGCCGCCGCCGCCGCCGCGTGTCAAGATAACTGCACCTGCAATGACTGCAAGCACAACAACGCCGACAATCGCCATAATCGCGTTCTGAGAGATGCTGCCTTCAACATCCTCGGTCGCATCGGCTGGTGTTGTGCCAGGATCAACTACCGTCTCAGAAAGATCGACCTTAGCCTGAGCCGCATCAGATCCCTTGTTGTCGTTAGCATCGACGCCAGCTGCTGCGAAGAAATATTCGCCTGCACATGTTCCAGAGCAGACGGCCTGCTTGGACAGAGTAACGGATGTGGATGCATCTGACATCTCCTGGCAGGTCAGACCATCAAAGTCCGATGCAGCGAAGTCGAAGCCGACTGACCAGCAAACCATCCAATGGTCCACATCGTCGACATTCTCAGCATTCCAGTTCAACGTGATGTCAGTGGCAGATACTGTCGCAGTCATTCCAGAGACAGTTGGAGTAGGATCCACCTGCGCGTCTGCAGTGACTGATGCCTGAGAACAGACAGTGGAATTCGAGCCGACGCCGTTAACGACGCGGACATCGAACTTGTATGCCTGAGCATGGACGCCGACGAATGTATGCGATGTTGTGCTGACATTCAGCGTGTTCTTGACGACATCATCCACGAGGAACTCAACACGGTCCTCTGCAGTATCGAGTAGAGCACTGTCCACATATTCCCAACTGACGACGATTTCTCCGGAAGCACCGCGAGCAACGCCATCACAGTCGACGCCAGTTGCAGGAGGTTCGTCAGTGCTGGAAGCAATGAACACAGCATAAGTGGTATCCTTCAGGTTAGGTATATCTCCCGGCTGACTCCAACTGAGAGTCACTCCACCATTGTCGTTAGCCGTCTTGATAGTCGACATCGAAGTCCAACCAGTACTACCTTGGAACCAAAGCGAGTAATCGTTGTTGATGTCACCTGCGAAGGAGACAACAAGGGACTCTGGCCCAACATCAACCGGAGTGAATGTGTAGTATGACATCTGCGTGCCGCTAGGATCGTTTCCTGGACCAACATTGAACGCGACCACGGAGTCGTAACTAGCCGTCATCCCGAGGTCGGCACCAGTGATGGCATCTGCGTTCGTGATGGTAACATTCGTACCGACTGCTGTGTTGTAGGTAAGCGAATAGTTAGCAGTCCATGCTGCATCGCCATCTCCGCCAGTGTATTCCTGAGGACCAAAGCGATTCCACACGTTAATCTGCTCGATGTCTTCGCCGCAAGCGCCAAATTCATCACAAACAATCAACTTGACGGAGTTCCCTCCAATCCACATGAAGTCAGTGAAATCAAGGTTGCACATCGTCATACCAACACCTTCCATGCAGGTGTCTATGTCGACCTCTGCACGAGTGCCACCTGAGAGTTGCCATGCGTAGGAAAGCATAGCAGGGTCTTCAGTTTCAGAGTCAGATGCACGTGCCTCAAAGGATAGGGGGTCACCAACAACAGGTGGATCGTTGAAGAGATCACCTAGGCGGATGTCCACATTAGGAATATCGTTGATGCCTTCAATCTGAGTCGCGCGCTGGTTGTCGGATGCAGTCAACTCAGTTCGAGTTATGTCAAGGAAGTTCGCTATAGCACGGATAGTGTGGTCACCTGGCGTGATGAACACTTGCATGCAGGCGATACCCTCCATGGTAGCGCCCTCCATACCTGTATCATCGACACCTAGGAGCTTGTGCGAGTAAGCTTCCTCGCCCTCCATCATCGTACACTCGTCAGCCCAATACTCCATCATGTTGCCATCTGGCCCGGTGACCTGGAAACTGACGTTCCAGTCATAGGTGTTGGTCTGGTCAGAACCGTCGTGTAGAACGGATGCTTTGAGCCATTGCTGGCCGACATTAAGAACGCCGCCGAAAACACCGTCATCGCCGAGTGTTAGGCTCTGCATACGGATGTTATGGAATACACCAAAGGTCCCGGTGATGGAATCGAAGTTGTTTCCTGCACGATCATCAATCTCAGATACCGACTCATAGTTGACAAGTGTTGAACCCTGAGTATCGTTCGAGGACTCATCGAGGGCCTCACCAGTGTAGATAGTGTGGCCATCGAATTGAACGGACACACTGAATGCAGCGAATCCTGAAGTGGAATCTGTGTCAGCAACCATGTATCCATCAATGGAGAACGTTTGCCCTGTGTCTACCAACATACGAGTTTGGAGGCAGGGGTTATCATTAGCAGGGCACGGGTTAGGGTGTGCTCCGTTGTCAGAGGTCTGCTCGATGTCTGAGACATTGTGCCAGACCTCGACTCCGGTGGTACTGTTACCAAGGGTGTACTCCGGACTGTTACCTTGGAAAGAAGCGATTGTGGCTTGGCTTCCTGGGTTCACAGGGTCATCGACTGTGGACATAGTCCCATCAAAGGAACCAGAGAAAGATACGCTCATCTTAGCCTCACGGGCTTGCCAGTCATCGATACTGCTGTGTGCTGAGATGGAAACTCTGAATGGGGCAGCGTTTCCAGCACTAACAGCCTGTGTCCTAGCTGCTTGCTCATCTGTGAAGCAATCGTTGCCATCAAGCCAACAGAGGGATACTCCTATATCACTCCAGTCAACGACTGTGACATCGAATTCCATCTGGTTGTTGGTGAGATCGGTATCCTGACTAGTGGTATCCTCTAGCGTAACGCGGACCCGGTAAGTTCCTGCGTTTGAGGGAGTCCAAACAAGGTCTGCGCCTTGAGAGTCACGGACAGTGTATGCCCCGTTAGCAAGATAGTCGCCTGCAGAAAGATTGTCGTAAGCCGCACCGAATTGAGTAAGGCCAATAGCCTCGTCGCCACCGGAATTAGCATCAGTACCAGCAATTCGGATCGGATTTGCTCCGTCAGCATTGGCAATAACATCGACCTGAACATTCAGATTCTCAATCAGTTCGTCACCGTCATTGAGAATCACGAGTACGAATTTAACATCCGTGCCAGCCTCAATTTGGTTCCTAGCATCGCCGGAAAACGCATCGACGTAAGTCTCGCGTGGAGATGTTACATCGTGGAGTTTTACCTCATATGTGCCTGAGCGGCCGGCTTCCGCCGGAGCGCTCTCTTCGTTCAGTTCGTCAGGCACGATGTACAACAGCGTGCTTGCAATCATTAGTGCAATCATCATCAACGATAGCGTCTTCTTCATGGTCATGACCCCCATTGGTCAAGCGTTGCTTAGGACTATCATCTCTATTTATACAATTGGGGCGGAACGATAGAAAATAACGTTTGAAAAGTACCGTTTTTCTCGATTAGAGCGTTCTATTTGTGCAATTTTCGATAAACGTGACGTCATACCATTGACCTCATCACAGAATGGGGGGGGAATTGAGTACTCCTTAGCAGGGATGGAGCCGTTGCAAGCAAAGAGAAAAATACGGCAAATAGGGGGATCATGATGAACTCTAGAAGAGGGACTACGAAGGCGCCACCACCGGAAGCAACCACCATCTTATGCAGAACCCAGTGGAGTAGGAATCCAACGATTCCTCCAGAAATAACGCCTACACCACTCGTCCAAAGAACCTCTAATCCAAAGGTCATGAAAACCTCACGCGGCTGGAATCCAATGGCGCGCATGACGCCAATCTGCAGGTTTCGTTGCTTCAAAGACCGGTTTGTTACAACTGCCAAACCAATGATGCCCACTAGTAGACCGATTGCAAGGAAAGCGCGCACAAGACCTAGCAGAGAAACAAGAACGATTCGAATTTGATCAAAGAGTTCCTCCACCACGAGAACCGTAGCACCATCTGCTCCGAGTTCGCCTTGCAATGATTCGGCAATAACTAGGGGGTTCTGATCATTCTTCACGTCTACCCACACCATGGGATTTGTAGAATTTAACAAGGATACTGTTGAATCCTCTCGAAGAAGGACTCCAGACATTAGAAGTGATGCGTCTTCGTCAAGGACGCCCACGATGCGAACCTCCGTATGAAGCATGGAACGCTGTGGGTCGCGTAAATCGATGAAAGACCCGATGCCTAATCCTAAACCAGATTGGGTAAGGCCACCCAATGAAGTGTATGTCTCCTGCGCAACCGAGGCATCTACTATGGCAAGAGAGGGATCAGAAAGGACTGCAAACCACAATCCTTTCTGATCGGGAGCGACTGAAGGATCCCAATCACTCAGAGGCAAGGCGCCTCCATCGATGAACGACATGTCAAAGCCACGCACTGAAGTATACCGTGGCGCAATATTATCTGCAGCGAGGATACCGGTTCCGACTTCGATTTGAGAGTATGAAGAAATACCGTTACGAGCCATGTCCTGGCTAGACCAAGCCTCCATCACCGAGACATCGAGTCCTTGTCCAGCCCCCACTATGACAATGTCATATTCGCCACGTGCATCTTCACCAATGTCCTCGATATAGGCTCCAAAGGATGCACTGTAACCTGATAAGACGATTAAGGCAAACACCACGACACTGTAGGTGCCCATCGTGAGTAACGTGCGCCCCCCCTGTGCCTGTGGATACGAAAGGGCAAGGTGAGCCATCGCGGAATACCTAGGCTTCGATTTGAACAAACGACGAGCAAGCGCACTGACAAATATTGGCCCAAGTGAGGCGGCAAGCATCACTGAACCAATGACCATGAATATCCCCGATGCAATTAACGAGAGATCAGAAGGTTCCATTCCGGAACGTATTGGCCCATCGATTAGAACCCAGATTGGCATCAATACACCGATTATGGTTGACGCAATAATGGATGACCACTCCTCACCAGTACGAGCTATTGAAAGGAATTCAGTTCTGGATGGTAGAAGACGAATGAAAATCCAACGGAGAGGGAGATGAAGAGTCAGAATCAGTAAGGCCCCTCCCGATACCCAGAGTAGATGGCCAAGGCCACCCGGCGCATCAGGTAATAGCAGGAACATACTCCATAATGCGATAGATGCGGCGCCAGTCATGAGTGTCAACAGAACTTCCCAGAGCCTGGAAGAGGAAGTAGAGGGCGGGAGGTCTCGAAGATTAGAGAGAACGTCCTTCCTAGAGAGGAACAACGCTGTGAGAGACAGAGTGAGGGTAGACAGGAGAAAACCACCTGTTGCACCTAGAATCACCGACGACCATTCCCATGCGAAGGAAAAACCCACACCGAAACTGGCGACGAAGAATGCGTCGAGGGCCCCCATCATCAACCCTGCAACAATTAGGCCGGATAGAGCTCCGACAACCGAGGCTGGAGCAGCAAGAATCACGCCTTCGATACGAATTATCCAACCAATATCATTCGACGAGCCACCTATGGCTCGAAGAATACCCCAATCCCTCTTGCGATCATCAGCAGAGATGACCTGTAGGTTGACGATGAGCATCGCGCCTGCAGCGATGATGAATGTCCCGAAGGTCAAGAAGAGAATGGAGAATGACTCGCCAGCACCTTCAATCGATAACACGGCTTCACTTTTGACATCTACAATAGATGCATCTGACGATGAAAGATCTGCTCGTGCATCCGCCCAATCATCGAGAGCAGCGGTGACTTGGGCAGCTAGGATAGGGTCCTGTGGTAGGTCCACCTGAATTGAGGTCCGAGGAACCCCTGTCCCTAAGATTCGTTCAGCTGCCTCCATGGTAATTGCGCCGAGAACTGCAGATTCGATTGATGCCAATTCAGAATCATACAGTAGCAATTCGGAGACAGTAATGGAACCTTCACTGATATTCAACGTATGGCGGGCCTCCGAAAGGTGCTTCTCAACCTCTACATGAGATGAATTGACAGTGAAATCGGACCTCAAACGGAGATCACTATCTCCGAATTCTAGTTCACCATCCTCTGCGACCAATAAGGTAGGGACTCGAATACCTAGGCCAAGTTCGTGACCATCAAAGAGGAAAGGGCGATTGACCGTGTAAGCAGATGTGGATACAACACCTAAGGGGGTCGAAGCTAGAAGCGTTTCATTGTGAACCAGAACAAATCTGCCATCTGAATCCGGAGGCAAGGAATGACCCACAATTAACGAAGAACCATTGGCTGAGGGTATGAGAAGCGTCCCGTTATCAGCAACAACCCCTGCACTAGTTAGGCCGATAACTGAGTCTGCTTCAAGTGACAATTGGATCAATCCTTGCCCTGCAGCCCATACATCTACTCCGTTAGGCCCGTGGAGTAACACATGGCCATCAATCACGGCAATTGTATTCGACGATCCAGAATCAATGCAGACCGTGGTGTTCGACGAAACCTTGCAGACATGAGACCCGAATATTCCAGAATACAATACTGCGGCTATTTCACCATCTGTCGCGAGGATTGAGGAATCTACAGAACCGGTAATATCAACAGGAATCGGGCTCCATTTGGAGCCGTCAAAGCGCACGAGATGTGCAGAACCATCAGTAGTAAATGAAGCGTGGGCCGCGTCTGAAACAATCATCGAAAACGGCCCGCTCGTAGGAGGTTCAATTGAAGACGTGGGAGAGGTTTCATTCAGCGAATCGAATATTTGGATAGTGGAACCATCGAAGAAATGAGTGGGAGATGCAGATATCTTGATGCGATCAATCATTTCGATACTAACTTCATCATCAGGGCCAATGTTGACAATGCCTTCATCCGTAACGATAACAACGTTAGATGACTCCAAAGGACTCGCTGGGTAGACACCTAGGACCTCACCCCCAGGGAGGATAGTCCAACGGTCCTCACCTGAAAAGACGTCACCTATTGGTAATATTGCGATTGAACGGCTGCTCAAACCAAGAGATACTCCTGCCAGAGACGAATCAATACCACTTACATCCCCGGATTGTAACAATCCTCCTGCGCTTGTACGTGATAGTACCGTAGTCTCACCGGGACCTGCACTTGACCACGAGAATCCGGAATCTTCTCCAACCATCGAATCCGAAAAGGCATTCTCAATCAGGCCCTCAACCTCCTCGTGAAGATGGCCATCCATGACTCCCCCTTGGCCAGACACCACTGCTCGAGTAATGATGCCTGGGAGATTTCGTAATGCTTGAGCACGATCGATGTCCGTAATCAGAAGAGGTTGAACGGCAACTGGCCAACCTATACCAGTTGATGGAAGGATATCGATAATTTCGAACCGTTGACTCTGACGAGTCACCTCACCATCTAACATCACCGTCCAAGAAAGATCTACAAAGTCGCCAATTGTAAGCCCCATTGAATCGGCGAAAGCTTGGTTGACAAAGGCTGGTTCATCTCCGATTCCATTTGCGTCAATCAATGGAGTCCACCCTGATGCGGGAGTGTACCAAGGCCCCTCTGAACGTGCGGAGAGATCAGGGGCGAGCCATACTGCGCTAGGGTCTACCTTGGAACCGTCAATCCGGATGGCGGAAGCAGGAGTATGTAATTCGACATTCACACCGTCCACTAAAGGGTCGGATAAAATCACATCAAGTGCCTGTTGGATTCTAACTTGATCCATCATCACAGGCATACCTGTAATCGGTTCCGTGCCTTCGATAGCCCAATCTGTCTGGCCAAGGCTGGACACCAATCTATCCTCAAGAGTCGCATCAAAGCTGTCCCCAACCGCGAATGAACTGGTGATAACTGCAGAACCCAACATGAGGCCAAAGAACACGATTGCAATCGAACGGCGGCGGACTGTAACATCCCTTAATGCGATACTCCCTAACATGCGAACCCTCGGAGAAAGTAACGCATGAATGATGACTCGAAGGACTACATAGATACTGACTGCGAGTAGCCAAATGGATGTCTTGGACTGCGTAATCAGAAGGTATGTTACCAACGCGGCCGCGACGATACCTTCCAACAACCAGGGCGCTAAACTACGGACGCGGCTCATGCCGGTCACTCCTCCTCCGGCCTGAGGAGGCAACCGTCAGCGAGAGAGAGTATGCGGCCACATCGAGAAGACACCTCATCATCATGAGTAACCAGGATGATTGTCAATCCCTTGGCTCGGTTAAGTTCCTCTAGTGCAGCGAGAATGGACTTAGAGGTCACAGAGTCTAGATTACCAGTAGGCTCATCTGCAAACAATACACGCGGTTCATGGACGATGGCGCGGGCAATCGCAACCCGTTGTTGCTGCCCACCTGAGAGTTCCGAAGGACGATGGTCCGACCGAGAATCCAGACCCATCAGTTTGAGAGTAGCTGAAGCGCGTTTTCGAGCATCATTATGATCGACGCCCATCAACAAGAGAGGAAGTTCAACATTTTCTATCGCAGTGAGTACTGGGAGCAAATGATATTGCTGGAAAATGAAGCCCATCTCACGACCACGGAGGCGGGTCCACTCCGCCTCCCCCATCGTACTCAAATCAACGCCATCGAAGCGAACGATTCCCTGATCATATGTATCAAGAGTCGAGATACAGTTGAGGAGCGTCGTCTTACCGCTTCCAGATGGCCCAGTAATGGCCACCATCTCCCCCTCAAATATCGAAAAAGAAACTCCCCGGAGAGCCTTGACCTGAGAGTCTCCCATAGGGTAGATGCGCCAGAGGTCTTCGACACCGAGGACCTCGTTCATACCCCCTACTGCACCTCGGAGAGTCATAACACCTGTTCCGAGTCGTGAAATACCATCCAAGGATTGGGATGTGCATGGCGGAGGTATTCGCATGGAGAATACATCTCCGATTCTTCGGACCTGTCCAGGACAAGACAGGGGTGAAGGAGACCGTTATGGCCGTTGTTGAGGGCACGACAGTTAACGATATCATCGGACGATTACAACTTGATAGTTGGATGGGTAATCGATTGAAAACAGCGATTGACGGCCGAATCGTTGGCAGAGAAGAAACACTCCATGATGGAGCTGAACTCGCGTTTCTTCCGCCGGTCTCGGGCGGTTGATGAAACGCATTTGAGAACTCATTCAACAGGAATCCGTTTTCAAGGAGGAGCCGCTGGGAGCCTCATGGCACCGGGTACTGTTGAGATTGCAATCGTCGTAGGTCTGTTCTTCATCCTCTTTGGACCAACCCAACTTCCAAAATTGGCACGGTCTCTTGGTCAAGCGAAGACTGAGTTCAATCGTGGACTCACAGAAGGAGGGAACGAATCGGATACTGAAGCCGATATGAATCGTGGGGGACGTACTGAAAACGTCGCACTCACTGAAGACGCAGCCTCCAAGGGTATTGATATCGAAGGGAAAACCGTCGATGAAGTCAAGGAAGAAGTCAAATCCGCCGAAGAAGAATAAATCGAACTTCTACTTAGGAGCCGCCGCGCTTCAACTTAAGCTTCGAGCCGCAGTCATCGCAACTACCGTATGTACGGCGGAATCTTGACACATTCTCAGGAGGGGCATGGAGTTTCTTGCAACCCTTGCATTCTAGGACCCATTCCCAATGCTCCTTGATGCCCTCGTTCAGAACAGGATGCCAACCCACACCATGGAGACCGGCTACATTCTGAATCCGATGGTCATCAGAAACGACAATTGCCCGGTGCTCAATGGCAATGGCAAGCACATCGAGATCTACTGAAGAGAGACCCGAGATATCTCCGGACGCCTGTGCTGCCTCCTTAGCCCGTTGCAGAGCTTCGGCCGAAGGATTCCTCCAATGGAGCCGAAGGCCCTCGATTAGAAGTGAACGATCCTTGTCGACGCGAGCGATTTCCTCCCGCTGGCTGTTCGCAACCAGCCCGCCAGACAAGCGATTCGGTGGCAGGTTCAGCAGTGCACCTGTATCTAGGACCCGGGCTGCACCGACCATGACCACTACTGGTGGGCACTCCCTATTGAGACATACGGCAGATTTCTTGACGCGGAACACGCGGGTTTGATACGCAGAGTATAGTGGCCTGCTTTGATGGAACTTCCATCCAGCGTCGCATCCGTGGTTGATTGGCTGGACAGCCTAGGGTTGATTGGCCTTGGACTTCTTACCTTTACGGAAGCAATCATCCAACCAATCCCTCCTGAGACCATCCTAATTCCGATGGCTATCAACGAGACTTCCTATTTTGGGGCCTTCCTCATCAGCCTCGTCGCCACCTTAACCTCTGTTAGTGGGGCGATTATAGGATACTGGATAGGCGGCAGAGCAGGACGCCCTCTAATCGAGAAGTTCGCCTCCGAACGAAACGTAACAAGGTTGGAAAATTTGGTGACCCGATACGGCCTCGCAGGGATATTCATCACCGCGATATCTCCAATCCCGTACAAAGTATTCGGATGGATTGCAGGAGCAGGCAAGATGGACTTGCGTATGTTCATCCTTGCAGGATTAATCGGACGAGGCTTACGATTCTCAGCATTCTCCTTTGGGATCTTGATGTTTGGAGAGGAACTACTCGAACTACTCAACATCTGGACATTCACAGCACTTGGCCTATTGATTGGGGTTGCGAGCATACCATTTTTGAACTGGTGGAATGGGCTTGCTGAGCCAGAAAGTCCACCGATTTCTTCCGATTGATTCTTTTACGGTACATTAGTCGGAGGGCTTGTCGCTGGTATGGTGTAGTTCGGTCCATCATGGCGGGTTTTCATTCCGTCGACCCGGGTTCAAATCCCGGTACTAGCACCACATTCGAACCCATTTACTTCGAAGCAGGTTGTGCAGAAAGTTAGCGTAATTCCACATGGAGACAACAAAGGTATCCAACAGTGGAAAAGCGTTCAAAGGCTATCATGCAGGAGTTGATTCTATGTCGAAGCCGGTATTCGCATACCTCCTGCTCTCGGAACACCCCTATGGCCGTGAGATGTTGAGACAAATCCTCTCCGAGGGATTTGTTCCAGCAATTATCATTAGCGAAGATTCAGACATAGGCGATGAAGAGCGAGAGAAATTTCTGAAACGGATTGAGGGGAATCCCATTGCACCGACAATTGAGACCCAACTCGAGGCTCTCAGGTCTAACGGGATTGAGGTCCCTCACATGAATGTCCCAATACATAACACGGAGCATGTAATGCCTCATATCGAAGGAATGGAACTAGATCTCATCGTTTTTGGAGGTACTCGAATCATTCGAGGGCCAATTCTTGATCACCCTAAAGACGGCGTCATTAACAGCCACCCTGGGCTCCTACCGGACTGCAGAGGTTCTGCATCTCCTGCTTGGTCAGTATATCATGACATTCCAATTGGATCAACGACGCATTTCTGTGACAATGGCATCGACACAGGCGATATACTCCTACGGCGAGAAGTAGGTGTACGTCGCGGCATGACTTACGAGGACCTCTGCTACGAGACATTGGTCCTTGCAGGTGTACTCATGAAGGAAGCCCTGATGGCATGGGATGCAGATGCGTGGACATCCATGAAGATGAAACAGGGAGAGAGCGATTGGCCAACATTCAGAAATGCCCCGCCTGAAATTCTTGAAGTGGTAGACCAGAAGCTCAAAAATCAGACCTACGCGCACTACATCGATTGAGGTGAAATGATGGAAAACCCATACAGAACGGACGCATTCAACGGCATGAGAGCACTCGTATGTGGCGCTTCGAAGGGCATCGGGCGAGCTACTGCGGAGTTACTTGCTACCTGTGGTGCAGAGGTATTCGCCGTCAGCCGCTCCGCTCCTGAAATTACAGGTTGCACGTCTATCCCCTGCGACCTTGAGAACGAAACCGAACGCAAAGCAATGATGGAAAATATCCTCGACGGAGGCCCCATCCATATCCTCGTAAACAACGCAGCAGGTCCGAAAGGGGGCCCACTTCTGGATGCAAATCTCGATGAATTCGAGGCCCCATTCAAGAGGCATCTCCATGCTAGTCACCAATTGGTCCAGAAAGCAGTTCCTGGAATGAAAGAGGCAGGGGTTGGGCGAATCGTGAATATCATCTCGACGAGCGTAAAGGAGCCAATCCCGAACATAGGTGTATCCAATACATTGCGCGGGGCAATGGCTTCGTGGTCGAAGACTTTGAGTCGAGAGTTACCAGAGTGCATCACAATCAACAACGTGCTCCCTGGATTTACCGACACTGATCGGTTAGCCTCACTCGCAGATTCAATTCATGAGAGGACTGGACAGAGTGTTGAGGATGTACAATCTATTTGGCTAAACCAAGTACCGATTGGACGTCTGATTCAACCGTCTGAAACAGCGGCAGCAATCGCCTTCCTCTGCCTCCCGCAGTCCGGAGGCATACGAGGAGTTAGCCTTCCTGTCGATGGTGGACGACTCCGTTCAATCTGAAAAGATATGGTAGATTAGAGAGGTGAATGAATGGAAGAAACACTGACGCCCGAAGCAGCAGCAAGCCTCCTACAGGCCGTCGCTGAGGGCGGCGGTATCGAAGATTCGGTATCCGTTCAGACCCTGCTCGCACTCGCAGAGATGGCTCTCGATCTGGAGCGACTCCCCCTCTGTGAGAGATTGGCTGAGTCCGGCCATCGACGTGCAGTCGCAGAAGATGCTACTGAAGAGGCAGCGTGGGCACTATTCCTGATTGCCCGTGTAATCCTCAAGGATGCACTGGGCCGGATTGAAGATGCGCTCCTTGCTCAGCAAGAAGTGAACCTCGACGCACGACTAGTAGGTGCCCTGAATGAGGCACGCGATGCCGCCGAATCAATTGGCGATCAACGACTAATTGGCAACATAGATCAGTTACAAGGTATCCATCACCGCGCTATTGGCGACCTCCACCGTGCGAGACAATTGTTCACCTCTTCCTTGGCCGCAAAAACGGATACAGGAGACGGCCTCGGCGCAGCAAACAGCCTACACAATCTTGGCGAACTCGAAATGTCATTGGAAAATCACGAGAATGCACTCGGATTCTTCGACCGCGCTGCAGATGCCTTCGAAGAGGTTGAGGAGCCGTTGGAAGGCGCACATTCGCTCTCCCTCGCCAGCCATGCACTAATTCATCTCGAACGCCTAGATGAAGCGAGGGAACGATTGGAGACCTCACTGGATATCGGCAGAGATGCACAAGATGAATCCACTCAGATAGTTGCCCATTGGGGCCTCGCCGACATAGGGCATCTAACTGAGGACATTTCACTTGAACTTGAGAATCTACAAGCAGCCGTTGTTTTGTTCATCCACCTTGAGCAGGCAGTCCCGGACCATTTGAGAACGCGATTGGATGCCATGATCGATGCACTCGATTCCGAATGAAATCAGCGCGAACCCTCAAGTGCAGAACCGAGGTGAAGATGACGATGGAGTTCGATGTTTTCCTCTCTATCAGTCAAACTCCTGATGCAGCAGGTACAATGCCCGATGAAGCAACAATGCTGAGGAATTACTTTGACCAGGTTGAAGCCGCCGACCGTCTCGGTTACGGCGTTGCATGGATTGCTCAGGCACATCTCTCGACAATGGTCCAGAAGACAAACCTGAATCCCGTTGTTCCACACTTCCCGGGGGAAATTGGTCTCTGCACCGATTTCTTTCAACTCGCTGGAGCGACATTCGCACGAACTGATCGAATCGAGATTGGATCTGCCGTGCTGAGCATTCTCGCTAACGGGGGACCCATCGCTACAGCAGAACGAATCGGCAACCTCTGTCAGCTACGCGGACTCAGTAACGACAAGCGCCGCATACACATCGGATTTAGTGCAGGGCGTTTTGAGTTCATGGCACGACCCTACGGCGTGCTCCCGAGGGACCCTGTAGAAGCGGCTGCATGGCCAGTACTTCGTAGCAGGGTTTTCAAAGAAGCAACAGAAATTATGCTCCGCTTACTCAGAGGTGAAGCGATTTCCTCGGATGATATCGAAGCAACCATTCTCGTTCGAGATGACTTTCGCAACGACGAAGATTGGCAAGAGGTCCAGAAAATATCGAAAGAAGAGCATGGCCTTCCCACATTACCAGATTCAATACCAATTGCACGACGCTACGCCTTTGAAACACTAAAGACAATTCCTTCGGACTGGCCTCGTGACCGACTGAACCTTATCCTCGGTTCACACGACCCTACAATCCAGACCTTCGCGAATCGATTCATGCCAGTGCAGGTGTTCAATCTCAGCATCACACCTCCCGAGATTATCGATGCCACCCACAAACGGATGGCTGAATCTTATCATGAAGACGGAGGGCCATGGCAACGCCGTATGATGCCACGAACGGTAATGGTCTTCCTCAACGAGGAGCCTAATCTGACGCCTGAAGAACGATCACAGGCTGCCAGAGAAGAGGCTGATTCAGCATTACGTTGCTATTGGGCTGCTCTCGATGGGACAATCGACCCAACAAAAGTGGAACGTGCAACCGACAACGCAGTTATTGGAAATGCGGAGGAAGTAGCGGCCCAGATTCTCGAACGATTCCATCCCGAAGACCGGCTAATGTGCTGGTTCGATTTCTTTAATCACGATTCACCTCGTGTAGTTCGTAGCATGGAGGCATTCATGCAGAAGGTCCAGCCATTGATTGAGGAGGCGATGGAATGAGTGAGGAGCAGCGGCCCTCTTCAGTCGCCCCCGGCCGACCTGGTTCAGGTATCTACCCATCCAACCCCTTAGGTGAGAGTCATGAAGGAATTCCAACAGGCCGAGATGTTGAATGGGAACCACTAGTAGACTTCCGGAGATTAGATGTCTCTGAGAACACGATTCATGGAGCTGTTGCATGGGTACATGGTAACGAAATTATCCATTCGTTCGGCGGTAACGTTCTGGTCTATGGGCGATCGATGATGAAACCAATTATCATGAAGATATTCACTAACGAACTTGACGATGTGTTGACAGATGAGCAAAAGGCCATCGCTTGTTCATCTCACAACGGAGATACCGAACATGTCGCCGCTGCACAGAGCATACTCGCAGAATCAGAATGGGGGTTAATGCAGTGCCCTCTCGATGTACCCCTCATACAATTCGGCCGTCAAGTTCGACGTCCTCGCCGATGGTTTCACACCTGCTCCGGTGAACACGCCGCAATTCTTCGAGCACTTCGACTTCGCGGTGCTAATCGCGCAGGATACACCCTCCCAACTGCTCCATGGTTCATCGAATACCAGGACAAAATTCGAGAGATGATTGGAGATAATGATTGGAAGCCTCTGCGGACTGCGAAGGATGGATGTGGATTACCTACGGTATCAAACACTGTCAACGAACTCGCTCTTCTCTTCTCAGCCCTTGTTCGTGAGAAAGACGATGATTGGATCTGGGACTCAATGTATCGACATCCAGATCTCATCGGGGGCTTCAATCGACTTGATTCAACCATCATCAAGGCAGGAGAGGGGCGTGTACTTGCGAAGGAGGGCGCTGATGGCCTGCTTGGACTTGCTATAGAGCACGAAGATTGGCCTGAAGGACTAGGCATCGTAATCAAAATCGCTCATGGGTGGAACAGTCAAGCCACGTGGTACATCGCTCGTGCCGTCCTTGGAGTCCTTGGTATCGATCTCCGGAACCCCTACCCTCTCCACCGCCAAAAGGCGTTTATCGTTCCAGGCATAGTCCCTGAACAATATCTCCAGGAACTTGAAACAGTAGTAACATGGGATGAATGGGACCCTGACCGAGACCGGTTCCAGGTACTCAACAATCACAACGATGGAGAACCCAAAGACCCTCATGCCAACGAAGGTCGGATGTGAATCACGTGAATACTCTCGAGAATCATATCAATGGAAAGCGGCAACTACCTGCAAGTGGAAATTACCTCGATGACCATGCCCCTGCGACTGGAGAACGGATTGCTCTAATCCCACGTTCGACAGAGAGCGATGTGAATCAGGCTGTAGCTGCAGCAAAGGATGCAGGAACAGAATGGTCTGCACTCTCCAAGGAAGTACGAGCTGATTGGTTAGATCGTATTGCTGATGCGCTTGAAGAGTGTCACGACGAGATTGCACACCTTGAGTCGATGGATACGGGCAAACCGATTAGTATCGCTCGAGCAGTGGATGCAAATCGATCCGTGGCCAACTTCCGCTTCTATGCCGAACTTATCCGGAACCTTGAGGACCAAGAATTCCAGATGCAGGATGCAACAAATCACGTCCTAAGAAGACCCGTTGGTGTCGGTGTGCTAATCACACCTTGGAACCTCCCGCTCTATCTCCTGTCATGGAAAGTGGCTCCTGCGATTGGTATGGGAAATACAGTAGTATGCAAACCTAGTGAACTCACACCGATGACGGCGGACCTTCTGATGAG
>CEOP01217282.1_pt1 | contig 21816 bp, 28 predicted proteins | sample 361301 | NCBI WGS metagenome assembly CEOP01 (sample SAMEA2619548, study PRJEB7988) | marine metagenome | biome: marine biome (ENVO:00000447); feature: deep chlorophyll maximum layer (ENVO:xxxxxxxx); material: "saline water (ENVO:00002010), including plankton (ENVO:xxxxxxxx)" | depth 55 m
TATTGATCTTTTATGTAGTCCAGGTTCCCATTTATGTGCACATTCCATACAGTGTTTATAATCAGTGACCCCTTTATTACTTCTACCACCGAACATTTCACTGGAACATATTTTAGTATCATTAACCATATACCCTCCGAAATTTGTTGTTTTAGTCCCGTTTGGTTCCTTGAACGACACTATCATTTCGTCACCACCACCCTTTTCACTAAAGAATATTTCAATAAGGTACTTTCTACCTTTCGTCATATTAAATGTTCCATCTATCTCTACCTCACCATGTAAGCCACCATTATCAATAACCTTGGTATTACCTACGTACAAATAACTCATATCATCGGACTTTGTCCAGAATTTGTGTGTACCCGTCTCTTTAGGTACAAAACGACCTTGCCAGCGAACAGCATAGTTACTTTTACTACCATCATTAGGTAAATACCCACCTGTCGCCTTATGTTTACTACTAAAATCCTTAATACCTGTACCCTCCGCCGTCGGTTCTTTATTATTAAATGAAGAAGGGACTGAAAAGTATGAACCCTCGTAATAGTACCATTTAAATCCACCTGAATTCATTGGTTCACTAGAAGACGAAGTCACAACAGTATTACCGAATGTAAATGTTTTAACTCTAACTCCACCTTCCTTATAATTTGTAGCGAGTCCTGTATCATCTGGTATTTTTTCTATTGATCTCATAATTTCATTACCATTATCATCCAATAACTTAACAAACGAACTCGCCCACCTCGCAAAACAACAACTCGTTCTATTGTATACCATAACCTTATCTATCACCGAGTACTCTTTTCCCAAATCGATTTTAAAGTAATTTGTTTTACTATCTTTCGTATGTGCCATATTTGACTTATTTCCATCGAATAGTTTTTTTGGACTTGTCCAAAAGGCATATACACTACTACTCTCGACTTTGTCATCACCGAAATCTTTCACAATATTTACACCACCAGAATATACTTCAATCTCACTTATATTTAGGGGTCTATTACTCCAACTAGAATTTTCGTACCCGAACCATACGTACCGTATACCTCTTGTGGATGTTGATGGAGGAACGTAATCTTTACTCGTTGTAAACCCCGAACGAAGTTTACGTTTACCATCACCATCCTTTTCCCATATACTATCAAGTTTAGCATCTGTACACTCTTCTACTATACTATTAGCTTCGTTAGAGTCCCACCTTCCATATGATTCGTCTCGTGTCCATACTTGATATATATCTGAGCATATACGTTTACACCCTTTTGCTGTACTTACATCCCCATCTACCTGGTGTATTACAACACCACCGTGACCACACCAACCATCGTCACCTAATTTCGTTTGGTTAGGTATTAAACCACCGAGTGCTTCCGCGGCCGCCGTATCCGCCGCTTCTTTTGCGATCTTAGCATTTTCCTTTTCTTGTTCATCTACAACTGCTTGTTGTTGATCAAATAGAGACTTATAATGTTGTGGGGTATCAGCTACTTTAGAATCTGTATTGGGATCGGGGTCATCGACAAATTGTAAACCTACTCTATCGGTGTTTGCTTTTTTAGGCCATTGAACTTTAATAACGTGTCCTTCATTACGTGGACATGGTTTACCCGTACCGAGTTGTTTTTGTGCGTGTTTGTATTCCCAGAATTGACAATTGTGTTTATTAGGATCATCAGAAGGTCCACACCCAAACTTATCTGTACCCGGGGTTGATTTGTCCTTCTTAACTTTTGAATATACACCAATACAATCCTTATTCTGTGCATTTTCCCACGCTGATATATCCAAATCACGGAATTCAAAACCACTTAGATCTTCATTAAACTCATCCTTTTCAAAACGAAGGATTTGTGTATTAATTAACTTATCACCCGAACCATCGTTATAATAAATATCGATCGTATTGTTACCAATAATATTATCACCAAAAGTTTTATCCGTAAAAACGTTTAGTGTAACATCCGTATCATTTTTTCTATTAATCAAATCACTATTTTCAGTTCTGTGTATTTCATTACCCTGTGTATCTTTAACAACGAGAGTCCATTTTTGTACTATGTCTTCAACGCCCGATTTGTTTCTCCATGAAAGATTCACACCTTCTATCAGGTATTCCTCAACATGTCCTCTTTTACGTAACATGTATAATAGAAAAATGATAAATAGAATGATTAAAAGAAGAGGTATCATTTTATATATCACGAGATAATTATTAATAGTTATGTTTATTCATCTTTTGCAAGATCTTCTTTGGCTGGCGTTTTTGAATAAGTAATACCACTGTATATAGCGATAGCGATAAGTACTGCGACGAACGCGAAAATTGGCTTGGCATTAGACATGTTGTTAGAGTAAGACATTTTGTATATTGTATCAGGAGAAAAAAAATATTGATTAAGTATAAATGAGTTCCCGTCCTGTAACCACAGTTCTTTTGGAAGCACTTTTTATAGGTTTAATGTTACAGGTTTTAGTAATGAGTCTTACAAAGTTTATATATAAAGGGACGGGTGTGTTAATTATTTCGGGTGCGTTAATACATTTACTGTTCGAGTATTCACCTTTCGGTAATATTAATGAAAAATGGTGTAAAATGATATTTAAATAAAATATTAATGAAACTCGTTTATTTCAAGTCTAATAGTTTCTCTCTCGCCAATAATTTGGAGTAACTCCGTGTTTAAATCGCGAAGTTTGTTTACCGTTTCTTGATTATAATCATCAAGGTAGGCTTTGTAAAATTCTCTTTCATTGCCTACATTGTGTCCCTTGTCCAATAAATTACCAAGTGTATATCTGGATAATCGTATACCGAGTTCTTGTGCGCGTCTTTTTACAGCTTCTTTACGAACAGTTGCGGTAATTCTTTGCCTTGTTTTAGTTTTATTAATAGTTCTTTGCATTCGAACTATTCTTTCATCCAATCTTTTCATATAAGATATATTATACTCATTTTGCTCAACCTCGAGAGTTCGTAATTCATTTGCCATTTCTGTGTAAGAATTATATGGCATTATTGAGTTCATATAATTCATCAATTCTTCTCTTTCTTCAGGATTCGCATATAAGGTATTCTCTTCATTATTATCATCTTCGTAATATCTAGACCTTTCAGCTAAGAATGGTATAGGTGGAGTAAATGGTTCAAGTATTGCATTACTACCATTTCTTCTTTCCAATGTATAAAAATTTTGTGTATCATCGTCAGATTCGGATTCAGAATCATATTTCGAATTTAATTGAGAAATGGTTTCGTGAACGTTTTTTATAGAATTGCACATTTCAAGATAATGTCCTTCAGATATTATCTCGGAATTCAAGTCAATTAAACGCATTAAATTTACAAGGTCGTCCATTTTTACTATTGTTTTTTATTTTTTTATATATTATTTATAACTTAGGTTTGAATAGTCACCTCTATTTCATAAAATGAATCGATAACTCTATCAGTTGCTTCTATAAAATGACAAATCCTATCCATTTCAAGTTCTATATTATCAAGTTCGACGGCGTAACCAGTTTGTAATCCTCTGATATGATCATTCATTATATTCTTATAATCAGTAAAAAATGAATGAGTATCTATTATGTAACCATCGTTCCGTAATTCATCTAAACTGTTATACGATGGTAAATTTAGGGCGTTACAAAAAGCATCGATTGCTTCTTTTTTAAATCTTCGGGTTATCCTTTGTCTTATTTTATGTTTTAGTATATTTGATTTAATTTCTTTTCTTTTTCTAACCAATATCATACATTTTTCGTAAATAGAATCGAGTGGGTTTGTTTGTAGACTACGAGGTAAAGTTCGTACACGAACGGGGGGTCTATCTTCTACTCTATACACGTCACGTAATTTATTACACATATCTAAATAATCACCTTCGGGTATTTCGCCCGAGTGATCATCTATAAATGACATTATTTTATGAAGTGTATTATCAACTTCTGGCATTATTACTTATTATAAAGTTTTTATTTTTTATTATTATTTTTTGATAACATGAGTAAAGCTTGAATAGCTTCACCGATTTCTTTGTGTTTTAAACAGAATCCGTTCTTACCAGATCTACAGTAACAGTTCTCGTAGGGACAGTTTGGTCTCATTTTATTTTATTTTATATTTTAATTATTGTTATACTTAGGTTTCACTATCACTCACAATTTCACCTTCTTCGATTTCACTATCAGTTTCTTCAATGTCAGATTCCATTTCTTCTTCCGAATCATCTAATTCGGTTATATCGTCGTCAATGTTTTCGGGTAAAGAATTATATAGTTCTGTCCAATCTATACGTTCCCTTATTCCAAAATCATCGATCAAATCGTCCAAATCAATTTTGTCAACTATATCCCAATCATCTTGGATTACAATCTTCCAATATTCAATATTCTTAGATGTTATCTTATACGGAAAAACTTCAACCCTTAATTTTTCAGTTTCATCATAATTTTCATCGTCCGTGAGTTCATCACTCATTTGATCCATGTAAATGTTATACATGTATTCCAATATACCGAGGTCTCTTTGATATTGATAGTTTTTAGGTTCGTGGTAAAAAGTGATAAAATGTGCTTGTCCATAAGAAGTGATTAATTTTTTTTTGTGAATACCGATGTATGCGATATAGTTATTAGTATTTTTAGGAATAAGATGACTAGGAAATCCGAAATCCGCCTTTAATCCATAAACAGTGGATTTTACACCGCATAGGTTAGAGCACAGATCATTAATGTTATCAAGTTTCCATAGTGTGGTACAGTTTTTTAATAATTCGTGTGTTAAGTAAGGCATTGTATTTGTATTTGTATATATAATATTAAAAGATGTATTGTTTAAGTAAGATTAATTTTTAATTGTTCATGGTAGTATCATTGTACTCACCAAACAAATTGTTGTCACAAGGTAAAGTTTTTGTAAGTTCATTCCAGTGTAAATTTTTGTTTGGTATTTTATGTTTAGTAATAAACTTTTCACCCCCTTTAATATCGGTAAAATATTTACTTAAATACTTACTCCATAAATCACGTGTTTTATGATTAATAGAACGAGGTATAATGATTAAGTTTTTATTTTTTTTATCTTCTTTAATCATCTCAATGAAAGGTTCAATAATACCATCGCATCCTTCGATTTCGTGAGTAAATTCAACATAACGAATGTCTTCGCGTTCGTCGAGTTTACTTAACCCCATATAAGCAATATCTGTTTCCGAATCAGCAATTTCAGTTGGAAATATCTCAGATATTGATGTAAGTTTATATATTTCAATAACATTTTCACCATCGCTTATAACAGATGAAAAAAGATCATCTAATTCCTTTTTATGAGAAACAGTTGTGGAGTTTTTTAATAACTGATAAAAAAGTGACATTGTATTAGTTTTTTTATTTTTTTTACTTTTTATATTTCGTCTATACGACTTAGGTTCTCGTCATACATTAATAATTCTTCAGCGAGTATTTGATAAAAAGACATTTTATATGCTAAAAATCCAAAAAGTGTTGCACCCATATTAAATTCGAAGGGTAAATCTGATGAATTCCACGTTGATTCTAATAAAGCAATAACTGTAGGTACAATTAATCTTTTATTCAATACGGGTTTTTTTTCAAAATTGTCCACGTAAGACGAAAGTGAATCTACATATATACATGAAGCTATTGCACCCAAGCCTGCGGATACACCGTCTATAGGTGTATGAAAAATGAAATGATATGTAGAAATTATAGATCCGTATTTTATAGTAGTTTTTTTTATTTTAGATTTAATCTGTTCATATTCGGTTATACCTTCTTTTCTCTTAGTTGGGCAGGATATTCTAAGTGTTTTAGTACCGGGGTTTATTATATTTAACATTAATTACTATACATTACAATTTATTCGTTAAGTATCTATAATATATCAATGTTGATATTTTCATCGTTGAAATATTTTATTTTAAATTCACGTTCTTTATCGAGAAATTCTTCACACCTGTTAACCGATTCATATATACGAACTTGTATTTCAGTTAATCTATCTTCGTGTGTAAAATTATCATGTTTTCTAGGCATTTTTCTCCATTTTTCACCAAAAAGGTTTATGTATTTCAAATTACGCCTTTCATATTCTAATTCACTTAACATTGTTCTATACAAAACCAATGAATATGAATCGTATTCTTCACGTTTAAAATCATCGTAACAAAACTCTTCGTATGCCAATGTTTTCATGCGCTGATAAAGTTTATTCGCCCCATTTTCCTTTCCATTTTCCGGCCAAAGTTTCGATTCTTTCTTTTGAGAATCGTGTATTTCGTAATTGTTTTTTAGGGGCTCCTGGGCACACAATGTTTTCGTGTTCATATTTTTGAGATTTATCCCATATAATCCTTTGAACGTCTTCACAGAGTTCATTTGTCGCTTGACAGAAAGCGATTTTGTAGTCGTGGGTGTGTAAGTGCATGTAGTCCATATCATTTATTTATTATTGTTTATATTTCTTTATTTATATTTATAGAACTTAGGTCTATATTGACTAAATGTTTTGTCATATTTTGGATATTGTAATACAATAATCTCTCCGGTATCATTTTTTGAATTTATTACACCGTATGAATTATCTGGGGATAACATCATGTCCAATGTATCTGTTTTTATGCATGTAATACCCGGGTATAACGAAGAACATGAATTTACGGGTGTTATTTTTTTTGATTCTGGTGATAATAAACGACATACGCTTGAATAAAGTGTAAACATTGTTATTATTTGTATTTATTTTTTTATATACTAAATACAGGATGGTTTCACTCCAAGAATTACCAAAAAAGGTACAATACATAACCGTTGATTCAAATTTTGTGACAGGTACAAATAACAAATTTACAATAGATCTCGATCTTTCTTCGAATACACACGTGTCGGATATTAGTAAAGTGTGTGGTTTAAAACTAGTTGATTTTTATGTTACTCAGATTGGTAATATAGGATCTGGTACGGGTAGTGGTGCCAAGTATATAGATATACTGTGTGACGATGTACCAAAAGTTGCACAAATGTTAGATGAACGTAGAGGACAGGTTTTTGCAAGAATAGCACTGGAAAGAGATTTTGATGGGTCTAATAATTATAAACAACACGATAAACATTGGAGAAGTTTTAACAGACAAACAAATCTATTCAATCCTATATCAATACAAAAACTCGATTTTCAAATAAATGAATTACAGGGTGATAATACATATACAGATTTACAATCGGATGCAGAATGGTTTATGACATTGGAAGTAACATCCATTGATGTGAAGGAAAAACCTATAAACCGTGAAGTTCAAATTCTAGAGGCTTTGCACAAACTTATCGGGAAGATAGAAGATCTTAACGTAAACGTTAAAAAACTTCCAGATAAGAAAGATATCGAACAAATGGAAAAGGAAAAAAAGAAAAAATACCCTCTTTATTATCTTTTGACAATAATTCTATTAATAGGTGGTGGGTTTTATATGATAAACCGTAAAAGTGTACCTACACCTACTCAAATGCCAATATCTATGCAACAAAGGTTTTAGATTTATTCAGATTTTTTAACTGGGGCCTTTTTAGCTGGGGCTTTTTTAGTTGGTGAAGTAATTTTCTTTGCATCCGATTTTGGTGCTGGTGCTGGCGCTGGCGCTGGTGCTGGCGCTGGTGCTGGTGCTGGTGCTGGCGCTGGTGCTGGTGCTGGTGCTGGTTTTGGTGGTTCTATGTGATCGGCAATTTGCTTAATGATAGCGTATATCTCTTCGGTACGAATTTTAGATCTAGCGAGTTCAATCGTTATTTTTTCTCTGACAGAGTCCATTGTGTAATATATATAAAAGAAAGATAATCTTTATAGTAAATGTTATTCATTGGACCAACTCTCCTGAGTGGGATCGGTCAACACTGTAAAAAATATATGAAACTTTTCCCTGAAGATGGGTATACTAAATATATTGAAATAGACCAGGAAATACCCGAATCTGATAGCGCTTTTATATTTGCACTTCCTGTTAAATATTGGTTAGATAGAATACCGGAAATCAAACGTAAAATAAAAAAAGTTGTTTGTATGACCGTCTGTGAAACTGAAACTGTTCATGAAGATTACGGTAAACTTTTTGAACTATTTGATAGTATTGCAGTACCCAGTGAATATTGTAAAAATGTTTTCGAAAGACAGTTTCCAGATACAAAGTTTTGTGTTATACATGCACATATACCCGATAAAAGACCATATACGTTTTATCATATAGGTAACGTATACGATCCAAGAAAAAACTTTAATAAGATATTAGAGGCATTTGTAAGATTAAATAAACCCGACGCACGATTAATTGTTAAAGCAACGTGTAAATACCCGTTTAAAATCAATATACCAAATGTAACAATAATAAATGACTTAGTTTCCGATGAAGTTATGGAAGAAATACACTGTAAATCGGATTGTTATGTAAATTTTTCATCATCTGAGGGAGTTGGTATGGGTGCTGTAGAAGCAGCAATAAGAAATAAGCCTGTGATTATAACAGACTATGGAGGGGCTATAGAGTATATAGATACTCCATATACTATAAAATGTGAACTTCATAAATTACCAAGGGATGATTTTCTCTATAAAGCAGGTATGCAATGGGGAAAGCCAAATATGGAACAACTTATGGAATTCATGGAAGATGCATATAACAAAAAACTAAGGTATATGGATCACGCAAAAACACGGTTTTTAACGAGTAAAGAAAACGTTTTACAAGAATTCGTCGTTAACGTAATTCGTAACGAAAACAATGATACCGGTAAGAATAGTACCTGATGTAAGTGAACCTCTTTGTGCAATCAACATTGCAACTATATCGTCGATTATTTTAATATTTGTTGGTTTTTTGAAAAGTTCTGGTATGAGTTGAGAAAGTGCAAGATAAAGTGCCATGGCTATTATGACGGGTCGGAGTGTTTCCTGATCTAACATTTTATTATTACAATATATTTAATTTTTAGTGGAATGTTTTTTACAATATTTACCACAAGATGCTCTAAAATTACACTTTTTGCCGGTTAATGTTAAAGCAATACATGTATTAACTTTTGTTCTATTTTCTAATTTCTGTTCGGGGACAATGTCGATAAATTTGATTTTGTACTTTTCTCTCTTATCGTCGTACTTTTTGCGAGACTCCCTGAGTTTATGTATACTTCTCGCAAAACGTTCACTTTTTTCTATATCGTCGCCGTATAATGATTTGGCAACATCCAAGTCTTTTTGTTCATACAACATGATCAGTTATATTTTGAGTTTGATTTCTAATATATATTATATATTTCGCAACTGAGGTTATAAAAATGCATATAATTATAGAATCACAAATAACATAATACCATAAATATTCATATATACCCAAAAATGTTGTTAACAGCATAGAAAACATAATATATACAGTATACCCAATAATACCGTATAAATTGTTATTTTGCATACTATGTAATGGTAATACACACGCTATACAATTAGATATAGATATCATGTTATCATATACAAGTGTATAATATACACTAATTATAATAATAAACAAATTTAACCAGTGTATAATTTTCGGATCAAATATTTGATAAACGGGTTGTTGTACTCGTTGTTGAATTTCGGGGTTAGGTAAAACTTCTAATATAGTAGGTCTTTCTTCGTCATAATTTATACCTATACACTGAGTTCCATCGGGTTGTATAATTTCATTATAGTACATAAAAGAATAAAGACTGTATCTTTTATGTATGTACGGTTTAGGTGCAAAGGTTTTTGTTTTCTGTGTAATTGTCCTTTAAATGTATATATTAAATCAAATAATTACGAAGTTAGAGAGCTTATAAGGAAATATAGAAATATCAGGCCTATATGGTTATATAACAATGAAACGTACTATAAGTTTTTCGGTACGAAACTTAATCGTGTATGTTTTTCGTGTTTCGAACGTGTAAAAAAACCAGGTTTAAAAAAAATAAGAGATTTTGAAATTGGAAAAGTTAAATCGTTAAAAGGTCAATGTTATTCGTTGACTACAATATATTTACAATTATGGTATATTTCCTTACAAAAGTATATATGTAAAAATTTTAAAAATAGGCAAATGATCGTGTATAACGACATTTAAAAAAATGTGTTATAATAAATAGTATGTGTGATACAAGTGGGCCAGACACAGGCGCTATAATATCACTAAATGCAATAGGTAAACAAGATACATACTTATTGGAAAATGAAACTACAAATTCTTTATTTAATTACGATGTTAAGAGACATTCTAACTTTAGAAAATTTCATAAGAGTACAAACGTAATTAAACCAGGGAATGCTAAAGCGAGTTGGCCATTCGATGAAACTATCAAGGTTACGCTTAATCCCAGAAACATGGGTGACCTTCTCTCGAATATGTATATTTCAATGGAACTCCCAGGATTACCATCTGGAGGAGGAAATGATTATTATTACGCTGATCAAGTTGGTAGACACGTCATAGAATCAATAACAATGCGTATAGACGAAACCATTATTGAAACATTCCACTCTGATTGGGGTATAATATACGATGAACTTTATCTAGATGAATCTGAAAAACGAACAAAAAGGTACACGGTTAATAGAAATTTAGCCGAAGATACAGCTCTATCAGCGGGTAATCAAATTTTTAGTCAGTTTAAGTCTAAACTATTTATACCCATACCATTTTTCTTTTCAAGAAAATATGAAGGTGATGAATACGACACAAATAAACCAAATCGTCCGTATTTCCCGACGTGTGCTATTAATAAGCAAAAAATACAATTTGATATAAAATTTAGACCACAAACATTTTTTACTGACTATACAGGTACGATATCATTAAATAGTTTTGATATTGTAACCGAAGAAATTACATTAGAAAATAGTGAACGTTCGTATATAAAAAACAATAAACACATTTTAATTACCGATTTTGTACAAAGACACCCATCGACTGTTATAAAAGCTGGTGAAACGAGTGCCAAACTTGAACTCGTTCCTAAAATACCCGTTAAAAGTATCAATTGGTTTTTTAGACGAGAAGAGTTTGAAGACGAAAAAATATTTACCGGTGGTAATAATTTATTAGCAAATGTATTCGCAAATAGATACAACTTTTCATCGAATGTACAATATTCAATAATAAATGAATTTTATAATCCACCAATGCTCAGCGCTAAAATATTTATAAATGGTGAAGATGTACCCGGTTTTCAAGATAGTGATCATAAATATTACAAGTATACCGTACCTTTATCAAACCGATTATCAAGGCCATTTAGAAATATATACACGTATGCATTCTCGATGAATCCGATTAATGTGGAACCATCGGGAAGCCTGGATTTTAGTCAATTAAAATCTAATAAAACTGTTCTAGATGTAAAAATGGTAAATGGTTTAACAAGTGATTATACGCTTAACATGTATTATGTTGGTTATCAAACACTTTCATTCGAAAATGGTTTCATGGTACGCGCTTATTAAATAATTGCATCTTGTGATCTTTTATATAATCAATTATATTGTTTTTTATGCACCATCTAATGAAATTTAACTGAGCAACAGTTGTATGAATTTCACTAGATGTACCAGGTATGTTATATGTAATTTTATCCGCTCTACAAAATGGATCAAATAACTTTTTACTATAACCATCTAAACTCGATTTATACGCGACGTGAACGCTAAACAATTTACCATCACACGTCTTATAAGTTAAGTTATTTTTTTTTGAATAATTTGTAATAAACCATTCTAAATTTCTTAATGAAATACCACCGGATTTATTTAATATCTGTGTCAAAATGTCACGGTTTTCGTGTATTCCATAGAATTCATTTATAGATGTTAATAATACATTTGATCTATTCATCTTATCTATTAGAATATGCATAACTTTAAGTAACTTTGTTAAAATGTGTATTACACGGAAACGGATTATCGTCATCGTCAGAATTGTCACTGTGTGATTTATCAGAATTGGAATAAATATTCCCGTGATATGTTCGAATAGGTACATCTTCTATAGTTGCATTTTTTGCGCATTTTTTGCAAAATTGGAACTTACCTACAGTTCTTACAGCTCTTTGACAACATACGGTACCTTTACTATTAATACCAAGGCATAAATATCCGTTTGTTTGCGACTTTTTATGAGTATCTTGAATCAAATCCAGGTTATTTTTTAAGACAATCAAACCAATATTTTCTTTACACACGCGTTCAAGGGATTGAATGATTACTTTATCAATTCTTTTGAACGTATGTTCTAACATGCATGTTAATAGATCCGAATATTCTTTATTATCATAATCACGTTCATTCAGGGTTTTTGGTATATCAATATCTTCTTCTATGTTTACGATTTTACAGTTTTTAGAAATTTCAGAAAATGGCTTGTTGTATCTGATAGATAACGCGCGATACAATTTGATTAGTTTATGTTTTTCAAGTTGATTTAAATTTTTTTCATAAATTGTATATGTTTCTGAAAAAATACATTCAATCATACTCTCCTGTTTTATAATATGTTCTATTTTTTAAGTTTAAATATATCAGATATACGTTTCTGTTTTGGATCATAATCGCACAATTTACTACGTTTTTCTGGTTTAGAGCCCGTTATGAGTTCTCCGAATATTTCTTCTTTAGGATCATCAAATAACGGTTCAATCAGGTCACACACAGGATTGAGAAATTTATTAAGAAAATAGTATGGATAATCTATATCCAACTTTTTTTCCGCCGCATATTTTGGATCTTCCGCCTTTTCATACGCTTTTGCACGAGGATCCCATGTTTTACATAAAATAAAAGGTACACGATCACCGGATTGTGGTTCAGAACCGGGTTGTCTATCACGCATTTTGTTACGAACTTGTACGTGTGGTAAATTCTGAGATTTGTACGAGTCTCCAAGTTGTTGAGAAAGAATTAATTTATCATTAGGAACATCACCTTCTAGTAATTCTACGGCACGTTGTAAAGCGAGTGCTTTTGGTGCAGCTGTATCACTACTTTCCAAAATAACATCAAGTAATTCTTTACAAACTTCGCGCATGTATGGTGTATTATCACGTCTAACAAGTTGAAGACCTTTTACGTCTATATATTCCATATTCATCTTATCGTCTTTACCCTTTGTCCATAATTTTGCCGCGTATCGTTTTTTAGAATACAAAAAATATGGATAATATACCTTTTCGAGTTCGAGATTATTTGGTTTCTTAAAAAGTTTTGTACACTCCTCCGCTGCGCGTTCACCAAGTTCCCAACTATATTTAATAGCATCTTCACCTTTACGTTCACCGACGTCAAATTCAACCATTACACTATCGGTATCACCATACCTTACCTTTGCACCCGGGTAATGTTTTTCTACGTAATTCTTAGTATCCTCTATCATCATGCGCCCTTTCATTGTTGTTGTTGATGCTATGGGTACACACGGTAACATACCTTTTGATGCACCCGTGAAACCATATACAGAGTTCATTGATATCTTATACGCCAATTGTTTACCGTTGTACATTTCTTTTAAAGATCCTGATGATTTGGCCATGTCTTTCTTAGCCTGTTTTCTAAACTGTTTAAGTTCTGTTAAGATACTCGGTACAAGACTCGGTACATTTTGTACGAATTTATAATTACCAAACGTTTCGATCTCTAAATCTGGGTATAATCTTTTATTTTCATAAACGGGGTCCATAATCATGGTTGAATAACATAAGTTATGTGCGACCATTATAGATGGATATAACGCCTCGAAATCCAAAGCGGTTATCGGTGTATAGTATGCACCTTTTTGTGCTTCGAGTACAGTTGCTCCTTCGTATCCATCTACCAACCCCTCACCCCATTGAATAGTAGGAACTATATAATTCATTTCGCGTGCCTTTTTCGTTAACTGACTAAACACTTTAATTTGTTGACCTCTTTCTACAAGGTAACATAACGGTACCCACGTTGCCTTTGCCATCTCTAGAAGGTTAATAAGTATACAAAGTTTAGAGAGTAATCTGTGTGGAAGAAGTGTATCCTTAATACAATACTCTGCTACTTCACGTAATTTTACAGGGTCTTCTTCCTTAAAACGCGCAAACATCTCCCTAGGTGACATATCTATTTTCTGATCACCTAGGTATAATTTAGAAACGTTATCAAGTTTATACGAATCAAGTTTATAGCCCTTCTTAACTTCATGAAATAAATCAAATATAAAACGTCCAGGTATTGGTAAGAGTTTGAGTTCATTATCACCAAGTGCACTAGAAGATAACTTCTTAATTTTCATTTCACATTTATACCCCTTAAGTTTACTCATTTCAAAAAAGTTTTTGGAACACCCGACCATTTTTGCACGCGTCATTATATATTCCATATCAAATCCGAATATGTTCCATCCGGTAATAATATCAATGTCCATTTTTACCATGTATTCACTTAATGCTTCAAGCATCCCCCTTTCTGAATCGTAGCTTAGAATAGTACATCCTTCCAGGTCAGGGTCTGTTTTCTTATAACAGAAACACGTCTTATCGTAAGGTATATCAGTACCGAATGAACATAACGACACGGCAATTTGGAAACAACAATCGCCGTATATATCCGCACTAGGAAATTTACCAGTAGAGCTATTACACTCGATATCAATAGAAGCTACAACAAATGGTGCAGTTTCGGGTTTATTAACAGGTTTTAGATTTCTCCAATCGTAACACATTAAATCCAACTCTGTATTTGAGTAATTTGTCGTTGTGCATTCATCACCAGAATCCAACCACCCAGTCGATTGGATACCAGTTATATGCATTAACCTCAGGACCGGTTCCAAATTGGACTCGTAAAGTTTCAATTTTACAAATTGGGGTTCCGGTATATCGTACGGTTCACCGTATACTCTTGGTTGTGGTTCTTCATATATCCTCAACGATTCTTTAAGAGCGTAGCCAACTTTACGGCGATGTGCTAGTGTTTCAAAAGTAAGTTTCATAAAATAGAACTTTTTATTATCTTGAAATCCCCATACATCCATAGACGACTGTATCTCATAATTCATTATTAAACCAGGACACCGTTTCATAATACTCTCATAATATAGTTCGGCGTGTGTACTATAATCACCAGTAGGGAGTTTTATGAAAAAATAAGGTGAAAATTCTGTCGTAACACATACAGATTTACCGTCTTGTGTTTTTCCAAAAATATGTATCAAATGCTGTGCGTGTTTATCTTCAGTTTCCCATGTGAGGGCTTGAAAAACAACCATGTCTCTTAATACGTTTATGCTCAATTTTTTTAATATACTATATTAGTAAAATATGTCAGCTGCTTTGATTGACCTCGTATCGGTCGGTGCCCAAGATGTGTACATCACAGGCGACCCACAAGTCTCATTTTTTAGACAAAACTATAAACGTCACACCAACTTCGCAATTAAACCAGAACGCCTCGATTATATCGGTACGTTTGGTTCGGGAAACGAAGTTTCCATCCCAATTAAATCTAAAGGAGATCTTTTAAGCTATATTTGGATTGAAGGTACAGACATCAATAATAAAAACGATAACGCTAGTATATACAATAAAAACGAAGCCGCATTCTCTCAGCCAACCGAATTTTCACTTTGGGTGGGTGGTCAAGAAGTGTCTAAAATAGATACGGGATTCATTAACAGTGTACATGGTGCTCTTTATAACACTACACAAGCTAAGGCTTCTGCGTGGGCCGGTTGTGACGATAAAGGTGAAAACTCGTCGGACCATTCGTACGTTATCCCATTCTTCTTCAGTGAAGATTGGACCAAATCTTTACCCCTCGTCGGTCTTCAATACCACCAGGTTGAAATCAGAATCAAGTGTAGAAACGGTACATTTATACCAGGGTCTACACCCAAAGTATATGGTTCTTATATATTCCTTGATACAGAAGAACGTGAATTCTTTGCTAAAACAGAACATGAAATTCTTATGACACAAACACAGTTTCAACCAATGACCGGTACGGAAAAAACCATCGATCTTACGTACTTTAACCACCCCGTTAAGTCCGTACACATTGCCGCATTTGGTACAGCCGCGGCCTATACATTTGGTACAGATGGTACTGCGTCCATGTTTATTAACGGTACACCACTCTTCGAGAATATGTCGCTTGAATACCATCGTAACGTTGTTCCAACCAGACATTGTTCGTATTTCCCACCAGGTGCTAAAGAAGAACCAATTGCGACGTGGCCATTTTCACTCACAATGGACAAGTCTCAACCAACTGGTACGTTGAACTTTTCGAGAATTGATAACGCTAAGATTACGATCAGTGATCCTTCTCCATCTGCTGCACATTTTATTCGTGCGTATGCAGTCAACTATAACATTCTCAGAATTAAGAATGGTATGGGTGGTGTTGCATTCGGAAACTAAACAATTATTAAATTTTATAATTCACCAGAGGAACCAAATCCTCTGTTAGCACGCATAGTCTTTTGTAAATCAGTCACTTCTTGAATAAGGGGTGTTAAACACTTTTCTAAAATTAACTGAGCAATTCTCTCCCCCGATTTAATTTCGAACGGAACAGATCCGAGATTAAATAGGCAGACTTTTAATTCACCCGTATAATCAGGGTCAATAACACCGGCACCTACATGAATACCGTAACGTACAGTTAAACCCGAACGTGGTGCAATTCTACCGTAGCATCCCAATGGAATTGTCGCACATATACCCGTACTCACAATGTCCCGAGAACCAGGTTGAATAACTGTATCGTGTAAACTATATAAATCGTAACCAACTGATCCCGGTGATGCGCGTGTTGGTAAAGTCGCGTCAAGTGTTAATCTTTTAATTTGAAGTGTTTCTTCTGTAGGCATTTTATTAAATATATACCTATTTCTTTATCTCATTAAAATAAATTAGTATAAAAACATAACACGTTTGTTTGTAAATGAGTCTCAAGATTATAATGGGAAATATGTTTTCTGGTAAAACGTCAGAACTCGTTAGGCGTTTAAAAAGGTACCAGGTTATAGGTAAAAATATTCTTGTCATAAACTCAAGCAAAGATACACGGTGTTTGGAACATGTATTACGAACACATGATAACATTAAATTCAATTGTGTAAAAACGAATGACTTGACACAACTTAATTATGAAAAAGTGGATGTAATAGCTATAGACGAAGCGCAGTTTTTTATTGGTCTAAAAGTTTTTGTCAAAAAGGCGATCAGAAACGGTAAAACTATACTATTGACGGGTTTAGACGGTGATTATAAACAGGGTAAAATAGGTGAAATTTTAGACTGTATACCTCTCGCCGATAAAGTTTTCAAATTGTCAGCTATGTGTATGAAATGCATGGATGGAACACATGGTCCTTTTACGAAACGTATAGTTAATAACGATAAGATTGAACTCGTAGGTGGTAAAGAAATGTACATGGCTGTTTGTAGAAAACATTTATAATTATATTTTCTCAGTGTAGAATAAATGAACCCAATAGTTTCAGTAAAAGACACATCTTTGACCGATACACAAATCGGTTTATTAGCCATACCAACTATAACAGTTTTTACAATTGTTACTCTTGTTCTATTAAACAAGGATTCGAGAAAAAATCCAGCTATTTATATTTCTCTATTTATCTCTTGTATACATTTGTATCATCATTACACACTTGTACGTTTACAAAACAAGATAAAGTAATAACGTGTATATTATATAAATATGTTTATGATTGAAGAACCTTATGGTATAACACAATTCCAGGCCTGGATAATATCACTTACATTAGGAATAGTATTGATTAGACGTAAACGACGCGGTGAAAATTATATTCAGTAATTATATATGCGTGTTCGTTTAAAAAAAAGTCCACGTTTTGATAAAAAGTTTAGAATTACTTTTGAAAATGGAAAAATAGTTGATTTTGGTGCAAGAGGGTACTCAGACTATACATTACATAAAAACCCATTACGTATGCGTTCATACGTAACGCGACACGGTGGGTTTGTTCCTCATATGATACAAAAACAAACCGACCCTAAACTAGTTCATAAAAACATGCTCGATGTAACTCGAAGTGATAAAGAAAACTGGACAAAAACAGGTTTTTTTACCGCGGGGTTTTGGTCGAGATGGCTTTTATGGAGTCACCCAGAACTCGAAGGTGCAAAAAAAATTATATCTAAGAAGTTTGGTTTATCTTTTCTTTAAGACCACGACGTTTAAGGTTTGCTTTTAAAGCAGTCATTAAATTTGCGCGTGGATCTCTTTTAGTTGGAACCGGTGGTGGGGGTGGTGCGCGTGGAACTGATGGTGCACGTGTAACGGGTTGAGAAACTCGACGAACGCGTGGAACAGTTGGTTCCGTTGTTTGTAAAAGTGATTTACACGTTCGTATAAGTTTTTTTGAATTTCGAACCTGGATTTCCAAAGCTGGTGGACGCCGTCTTTGAATTTTCATCTTAAGTTCTTTTTCACTCAGAGGAAGACGTTTACCCCTAATTTTTTTAGTCACGCGAAGACCAAGACGTTTTGCTTCGTCTTTTAACAAATCAATCTTCATTTATATTACTCAATATTTTTTGTTTGATAAATATAAATGGATAGGTTATCTCAACTTATTTTTATATGTTTTTTGTCTTCTATTTTAACATGTGTTGATAGTTTCATAACAATGACAACACCTAACAAGATTTCAAATGTTACTAAGACAATGTCATCTTTATCAAATAGTGTGTTATGTTTAGCGTGTTTGTATATATTACTTATAGATCGATGATCAAAAGAAATTATCTGTTCTGTACATCTTAGCCTGGAATGCACCCGTTTGCCCTAAAACCGAAACGGATTCATTACCATAAAATTCGGGACATCCAATATCTTCCATACAATCACGCGCGTCGTGTGTAATTGGAAGTGAATACATTTGATCACCAGGTGTTGTGGTATAATAATGGTATCTATCACGTCGACCTCGAACTTCTTTACCATATAAGGGTAAAGTTTCATCATCACTACCAACTAATATTCCCATTTGTTGGACATGTCCTGGTTTATATTCTTTTATAGGTGGTTCGCGATATTCTTTTTGAGTAGGAATTCTTACTGGGACTCTAACTGGGACAGCAACTCTAACTGGGACTGTTTCCTTTTGTTTTATAATCATGGGATTATATAATTGATATGCAATAATAGCAATAAGTACCGTTATAGTAAAAAATAAAAGTTTACTTTTTGTCTTATTCTTCATTTATATATACAAATATTATATTATTTCAAAATACGTTTTTTCAATTCTTGAAGTGGGCTCAAGTCAACTCTATTTAGTCTAAATTGTACGAGTAACCATAAAAAGAATAAAAGACTTTTCAATAAATTGTTAGCCGCATTATCGTCCATTTTGTATATAGGTCCAACAACGCGTCCAAAAAAAGTTTCTTCTTTTTTATTACCCGTGACAGCCATTTCCATTTGTGTTAATGCGCACGTGTCATCATTGACTGACCAGTGAAAGAATATGAACGGTACTAAAATCGAATAAAATTCGAGATTTTGTTTATTTTTCATAAAAGGAACAACAAGCATTGTTATGAAAAAAAGTAAATGAATGAAGAATATAATATTCATCTCTATTAGTATGAACGAAGAAAAGAAATTACCAAAAATATGGCATCCTCAACAGGAAAAAATACTTAAATCCTGGGGAGAAGCTGCTGCATGTTATAGGTATATGCACTACCAAGCGTATTGTTCATTCAAAAATTTGAGTATGAAGTTTACAATACCATTGATTATTGTAAGTACAATTACAGGTACTGCTAACTTTGCACAAGAGACTTTTCCACCCACAGTACAACCATTTGTACCATCGGCAATTGGTGGACTTAATCTTATTACGGCGATCGCGACGACTATAATGCAATTTCTTAAAATTAATGAATTGATGGAAGGTCATAGAGTTGCTTCTGTACAATACGGTAAAATTTCTCGAACAATTCGTCTCGAGTTAACGTTACCACTTTCAGAAAGAACATTAAACGGAACTGTTATGATTGAAAATATGCGAGCGGAATATGATCGTTTAATAGAACAATCTCCAAATGTACCGAAAAAAATGATAGACGCATTCGAGCGTGAGTTTCCTGATGATAATGCATTCTTCAAACCTGAGATTATGCACATACAGCCTATAATACCATTCAAGGCTATAGCTGAAAATACAATTATTACTAAATTGAAAGACGCTGTAGGTGGTGCTGCAAAAAGAGAACTTAAAAAGGAACTCGAAGATATACGTGGTAATATTCAGACGGCTAAAAAAACAATAAAATCTGATATAGAAGGGAAACAACAACGTGTTAATGAAATTGCGGATCTAAAAGATAAAGGGCTCGTGAGTCTCAAAGGTGATCTCATGAAAGAAATACGACGTAGAACTGAACTTATGGAAGTTGTTACGGAAATACCAAAAGAAGAGGGAGAGGTGGAAGAAGAACAAACAGATATATCTAAATAATAAGAGAAATACGATTTGATAGGTAAGCAATCATGACAAAAATGGATAAGTTAAAGATACCAAAACATAATATGTAAGGAGCAACTTTTCTTTTTAAAGGGTCTACTATACGTTTTTGAAGAATATCGTTATCCAAAAAAATATCTAAAGCTTGATTAGCGAGATCATTTTCATCACCTGACATGGATTCCTTTGTTATTATAAAAAAAGAAAAAAAGATAAAAGAATTATCGATTCACGATAAAGAAATAACATTATTGAAAAAATATATAGAATCTGGTAAAAATGTGTTTTTATGTGGATCAGCAGGTTATGGTAAAAGTTTCATAATTAATCAAGTCTTTGACAACTGTAATAGTATTGAAATATGGGATGATCCTCTTCAGAAAAAAGATATATTTATGGATACAATAAAAAACTCAAATATGTATACGTATATAGAAGATTATGAAAGTGATGCGTATAAATATAAATATATAGTCGAAGACGTTTCGAATGGTATAAGTATAACTAAAAAACCACTTGTTGTAACCTCAAAAAGTATTCATTTTGTAGATAACTTTACTACAATTATAATACCAAGGGCAAAACCTGAAGAAATCATGAAAATAAAACCAAATCATGCCAACTCCTCGTTAGCCGCGAAGAAGTGTTTGGGTAATATATACAATTTCTTTAGTTATTTAGATTTTCCTTACGATAAGGATATGTTTCAAACATCCAAGGATCAAGTGGTAGATATTTTATGTAACGGACATGATATAAATATATGCGATACTTTTACAGAACATGGGCACATGTGGTCACTTATCCAAGAAAATTATATAGATTGTGTCGATGATAATATGGATAAAATAACACGAGCACTTTCTTTAGCAGATCTTTACGATTCGGAATTATATAAAGGAGATTGGGATATCATGCCTTTATTTATACTAAACGCCATAAAAATACCTAAAATGTATTTTACAAAAAAAATGGATATGAAAAATATTAGACCGGGTAGGTTTTGGACAAAATTTGGTAATCAGAGAATGCGTGAACAGAAAATAAGAAGTATACAGGCACGTTCAATGTCTACTTTTAACCACCAAGAGTTTATGTTATTTAGAATGTATGCACAAAAAGGTGATATTTCTAAATTTATAGAATATAATCTAATACCCCAAGATTTCGATGTAATGAATCATTTAGCGATACAAAACAAACTTAAACAACGTGAAGTTACAAAAATAAAAAAGTTGATTAAAGA
>CEOP01013305.1_pt1 | contig 21790 bp, 17 predicted proteins | sample 361301 | NCBI WGS metagenome assembly CEOP01 (sample SAMEA2619548, study PRJEB7988) | marine metagenome | biome: marine biome (ENVO:00000447); feature: deep chlorophyll maximum layer (ENVO:xxxxxxxx); material: "saline water (ENVO:00002010), including plankton (ENVO:xxxxxxxx)" | depth 55 m
GCCGCGTAACAGCAACAAGACCAACTGCAAGAACTCCAATGCACCGCGCGTGAACAAGCGCGCTCGCGAGGAGCGCAACGACAACAACGACAACAGCCGCAACGTGCGTGTCTCGTCGCCGGCGGCGGTCGTGATTGCGTGACCTCGCGCTCGCAGCGTTCGTTCACTACGGTACCACCACACCCATCACTACGCAGCAGCCGGGATAACCTGAGCGCGCGCGTTTCTACGGTCAGATTAGCATGACGGTGGCTACGATACATGTGTGCTTCTAGGTACACTGATATAAGAGCAGAACGCGTACAAAGAGGGTGGCACAAAACGTGCAATGGCGCGGGGTCTGAATGCGTGGACGTTTTGGGATCTGACTGCTGGAACTGCAGAGACGCCCGAGAAACCCGACATAAACTCGGACAAGCGTGGAATTCAGAAGCGTCAGCAGCCCGGTGTCTGCGGAGAATGTGCAGCGTGTTGGAGTCAGTGCTTCCGCGAATGTTCCCAGTGTCTAGAAACCTGCTGCCTCTGCTGCGGCACAGCGCTGACCTCACTCTCTGAAATATCCGCGCAGCCGGAACCGGTTGTAGAAATGAAGATGGAGCGTTCGTAAGAAACTTGCCATTTTTTTGCATTTTGAATTGCAAGTCATGGAAAAAAATCGCAAGTCGCAACATGCCAGTTTTGCCAGAGCAAAATGCAAGTCCCGATATGGGGTGTGCCACTTTCAGGATTTTTGTGTCGTCAAAACGATGTATTCACACCCCCGCGAGGTCGTGATCTGGACCGAGATTGAATCTCCTCGAGGTGTGAATACACCGTTTTGACGACACAAAAATCCTGAAAGTGGCACACCCCATATCGGGACTTGCATTTTGCTCTGGCAAAACTGGCATGTTACCATTTGCAGTTTTTCTCAAAAACTTGCAATTCAAAATGCAAAGGTCATGGAAATTATGGAGGTGGAAGAGGTGGAAGAGTTGGTGCACGGTCGTCCGGCAGGTCCGCTTCAGCCGCTTGTCCGGCAGGTCCGCTTCAGCCGCTCATCCGGCACATTTGGTTGGTGGGTCGAAGAGCTCTTCGTGTTTCCGGCAATCGCGGAACTTTGTTCAATGGTCACCCAAAGGCTTCCGACGTGCGCGGCGTCCAGTCTAGCACCCCCTTCCAGTTTTCTGAAAGCTCCCGCAGGATTCTCGCGATCGCAATCGTCGCGTCAACCGATGACAGTTCGGCCCGACTCGCGATCTCGAACAAAAGCATGCGGTAGATGTCCAGCGCGGTGCGCATCCCTTGCGTCCCCGCGTGGCGACCGATTCGGTGGCCGATCATGAGCGCGTCGTGCTTGTCCCCCCTCGATTCAAAAAGACGCTGTAAATCGTCAAAGGTGTGCCCATCAAATTCGCGGTGTGCCCGTCGCGACCTGCGAACCGATTGCTTGGCGTCGCAGAAATCTCGTAAAAACAACTGGCCATACAGCGCGTCCGCCATCTCGCGTGGGGACTTTGGGCAGGCTATTTCCGCTTTGGCGAACTCTGTTCTCACCATTGCAATCGACAAGGCGCGCGCCATCAACAACTGCTGTGAAAAAGATCTACTACTTTTGAAAGTGTATCTGCACTTTAAATTAAGCTGTGCTAGCGATCTACAGGTAGGAGGCAGTTGCACTGACATGGCGATAGCCACAAAGGAGTGGCAGACCACAAATGCCGTCACGGCATCGGCGTTTTTTATAGGCGCACTCGTGTCCGACGCGATGACCGCGCGAGAAGTGAAAACCGATGTGCCGGCCAGTCTTCGTGGCACCGGGCTGACCCTTGTGTGTCTGTTTGCGGCGCCCACAATCATCCGACATGAGATCGGAATCTACGGCTGGCTGCAACGACCGGTGATAGGCCTGCTCTTGCTTGCGTCAGCCCTCGTCGGTTTGCATGAGGGCGGGGCGATGACCCGCGCGTTCGACGCCATCTTCATCACGGTTGTCGGTGTCATCGTCGTCGGGCTCTACTCGCTCGGCGGAATGGACGAGGTTGCAAAATCGTCGGGGGATGCCAACAAGCAAGACCGCGCGGTGTCGACGTCTTCCTGCATGCTCGCGGGCTCTCTTATGCTCTACAGCAACCTCCGTATTTTGCGCGCTGGCATGAGACATTCGATCGAGGTGCGCCATTTTGGGGTACCGATTTCGAATTCAACTGATTTTGTACGCGGCTACGCCCATGCGTCCGACCTGGCGTCCGTCTCCGTGACATTTGGGGGCGCGCTCGGCATCGGGGCAGCTCTCGTGATGGTCGCTCACGTGCGCAAGCTTGCGGAAGGCACCGGTGCGATTTCGCTCCAGCTCGGCGTTGCTGGTGTCTTCCAGCTTCTCGCCGCATTTGCAGCGTCTATTTCCACCGGTCTGCAGGTGACACATCTTCCTGCACTGTATTCCGGGTCGGCGTGTCTTGGAGATGCCGAATCCTGCCGTTCGGCGCTCATGAGCCGGCGCTTCTCTCTCACCAATACGCAAAATGCCGGACTCTGGCTGTCGTCGATCGGCATGCTCGCACTCGCCTACCCACCAACCGTGCGGCTCACGACGCGAGCCGACGTGGCTCGATACCAGTGGTCCTTCACCGGCCTCGTGTTCTCTGTGTTTGCGGTTGTGCTGGCATTCTTAATCCTGTGGTCCAACTTTGCATTCAACAACTATGTGGAATACGTTCTTGTGCTACTTCTGATCGCCGTAATCTGGTCCTCCTACATCGACACGTGGAGTGGCGGGTTTTTCTACCTTGCCGCATTCATTTGGGACGAAGCCATGTACATCAACGAAGTCGGCATCGACCGTGCACTGACGCATGCGACGCACGTCTCGCTCTTCTTTAACGCATTTTTGCTGCTGGTGCACACACTCCTCGTTGCGTTTAGATATTCGTTCCCCTCGCGCGAACTCGAATTGTTTACCGGCGCCACTGCAGTCGCGGGGTCTTCGGTCGCGGCCGGGTTGTTTACCGCGTCCGCGTGCCTGGTGATGGGCTACGGAGGGAGTATAGAAGCAACCTACAAGATGGACGATGGTCCACGGGATTCGGCAACCTTTGTGTTCCAACACTTTGCCCCCTTGCTTGTGTGGGCGCCAATCTTTACATGTCGATGTGAGGTCAACATGCTGTCCAAGGGGGTGAGGGCGGTGATCTGGCTACTTGCCGTGCCTCTGGTGGTGGCGGTGTACGCGACGGTGCTTGCAGCGATTTCCAGCGGCCCGCCGGCCGTCAGCTTCTTCGATGAATGGGCACTCCCCGGGTCGCTAATAGGTGCGGGCGTGTTACCATGGGCCGCAGCGAGCATAGTGTAACGTATTGTCACCATAACGCTTGAAGACAACTCTGTAAAACAAAGACAAAAGTGGTGCGCCTATGTCGCGTCGTCCGGACGAGTCTCAAAACGGGGCGCCGACGACGCGCCTCGCGGACTCGCGCCTCGCATACGTGCTGCAGGCTGGAAAAGATCGCCAGGCCGCGATCGATGCAAAGCACGCCGTAGCCACCCCCGTATCCACTTTCGAAGCCATTTCCGAAGACATCTCCGAGAGCATCGGGCTCAGCCTTTTCGGCAAAAAGTCGAAAAGGTACAAGTACAAGGACAATGACAGCTTGACGGTCAAGAAGCTTGTTGATGTGCTGCTGGTCGATTTCAAGCGCACGGCGAGCGCAAAACGCTTCAATAAACGGGAACCGGATGATTCGTACGAGCACGTTCTGGACAGCGGCATCGGTGTGTTTGCTACCGTGTGGATCTACAAAGATAGCTACAAGGTTTCTGCGCGCACCGAGTCCGTTAACAATGCCCAGGATCTGATGGTCACCGAGTGGTTCAGTGCCACGATTGACGAGGAGATGACGTTTAATGAGCTGGTGGAATCGCTCCGCGTCATCATGCGCCAGGTCGTGGCCCAGCTCGTGGGCCAGCTCGAAGAGAAGCGGAAGAAAGATGCCATCGAATTAGCCACACGGGTGACGCAACTCCTCGACGCCAACAACCCCCCAGTCGGTACGGGCGAGGAGCTGGATCCGTGATGGAAGGGATTTTAAAATCACACCGCGTCCGCTTCCTTTAAAGGGGTTGGTTTGGGCAACGACGCATCGCGCCACGACCGCACGCGCACTACCGCCGCACTTGTAACACAAACCGAAATGACAATTAACTCGGGTGCGGGGGTGTACGGAATTAAGTAAGTGTCTGCGAGGGTCCATGCGGACCACCAGAGCGCTAAGCTCCAAAACTCCCACAAGGGATTCGAACGCGGGCCCATTTCAGAGCCTCAGTGTTCTCACTAGTGGGTTTTCGGTGCCCACTAATATGAACGGGGGCGGGTTTTTAGACGACCTACGTTCACTGGAAGAGTTTGTCCACAAAAACCACGAGTATTGTGCCCACATCACCGGGAAAGCACCGCCTGTCGCACCGGCTCCGCCCTGCAAGTCTGGGTGGGTCCGACTGCGTTCGTTTCTTAAGCGCTTGTTCACCAGTGTGGGAAGGGAGGGCTGTGCCCAGGGGATTTGTGATTGACTGGTGTAAACATTCTACACTCGGTCGGTTCCATTCTCTACAGTCACGTCCCTTCCTGTTCCACGTGTTCTATTACCCTATCGCACTTAGAAGCCGTCTCGGCAAGTAGCAAAAGGGCTGCAAATACAGGCTGAACCGATGGCACGACAAAGCGCACGCTCTTGCGCGCCACGTACACCCGAGTGTGCCGTCGCTTGCCGCGGCCCCACGCTGAGGCGGCGAGAGTGTGCATCTTGTCGCTAAGCCCACCGACAGCGGTCGCGACTAATGTGCACACAGACATAATGGAATCCAGCAATAACGAACGTGGCGTGCGCCAGACCCTCAACTTTCAGCAGTTTTACCAGTTCTGGGTCGTATTCCTGGCACTCTTCACACGCCAGCGCGAAACCAGTCTTCGCATCGACACGTCGCGGTTGGACGACGAGAATACCGAAGAGTTCCGTTGGTACATTCGCGCTTCCGACCTGAAAAGTCGAATCTCGTTCCAAGTGGATGTCCAAAAGGCGCTCAATGAATGCGGCCTATTGTTTATCCTGATCTACACCGCCGAAAGCGCATGGCAGATCTACTGCAATCTCTTTGAGCGCGCGACCCACATGCACCTAACGACCGGTATCTCACGTGGAGCCGCGCTCCTTGGAGTTTGGCTCCTGCTTGCTTCGCAACTCGGGTCGGCGCTGATCCTCTCCGTGCGCGCCCTTTTCCGCCGAACCGGTCCGATGCTGCCGAGCATGACACTCAGTCTAGCAGCGTGGACAGAAGCCATCGCGTTCGGCGATCTCACCGATCCAACGACGGCCCTGGGTCTCACATGCATCTCGGTCGCGGCTGGGCTGCTCGGTCTCTTCCGGCACGATCGCCACCAGCGCGACATCGCGCTGCAGGTGCCGACCGACACGAGACTCCTACGCGTCGAGGAAAGGGTTCGCGGCTTTTGCACCGCGACGGCCACCGGGATCGTCTGTCCTCCAATGGCGGTGCTGTGCGCCTACTCGGCGCTCGCAAACGCCTTTTGGAAGGCGCGTCCGCTTCTCGTGGAGTACACGCGAGCAAGGCACCAGCTGGCGCTCGGCGGGGCATCGCTGGTGACGCTCATGGCGGCTCAGGACCGCGCGGGGCAGAAACGGGTTGCGCGGGTGGCGTGGCGGCTGTGGGACCGGGTGTGTGTCCGCGTCGAGAAGGTGATGGGCTGGTCACGCAAGTTTCGGCCAATGGGCGAGAAGAAACATCTCTAGTGTGGGTGTGCCAACTTTGGCAAGTTTAGACCGCCGTCGTTAATCCACAAAACGTTACGATACCACGCAAAATCCGGTGGTTTGCTTCCGCCAACGCTAGCTTGACAACGTTGAAAATGCGTTTCCGAGTCTAGAAAGGCGTGGTTGTCGTCCAACAAGGTCAAAAATCGTAGAACGCGAACGGAAGGCTCTTATACACTTCCGCCTCAGACCAAAAATGTCGGACATGGACGATGACGATGCGAACTCTGTCAACGAGGAGCTGATTGCGTCGGAGCCAGAGGGCTCGGATGACGGCAAGATGTCGGACTATGAGGATGCGATGGGGGAGGAGCCAATGTCGGAAGACGACCCCCCGATTGAGGAAGAGCCCAAGAAGCCGATGTACCTCCTGTACGCGCGGCAGTGCTTCGAGCTTGATCCGGTGGATCCCGACAACGAGGCCGACGACGGCAAGCCGGGTGTTGCGCGCAACTACAATCGCACCTTGAAGGTGAAGTCGGCGGAGCAGCTGGGGCTGATGAAAACCAAGGAGGGCGTGGATGCCTGGCCGCAGGGCGCAGAGCTGATCGAGCAGCTCACCGCCGACAAGATTATCGTCGTTCGGTCGATGCTGAAAAAGGACGACGACAAGTTTTCCTTCACCTGGTTTGTCGCGTGCGAGGTCGAGAGCGCCCACGGAAAGCAGGACGAATCGATTCTGGTGCAGCTGCCGTCGGTTGTGTACAAGAAGCTCGTGGACCACATTACAGGCGACGATGAGCTCTGCAGGTCGTCTCTGACCAAGATGGAGGCGTTCGATTTGAACAAGCCGCTTCTCAACCCGACGCTGAACAAGTTCAAAAAGGTGGAGAAGGCGAATGAGCCAAAGAGTGCCGCGATCGCCCCTCCCAAGAAGGAGAAGAACAAGGATGAGAAGTCCAAGGACAAGGACAAGGCGCAGTCGGAGAACCTGGAGAAGAAGCATGCTGACCCGGCAGAATTCTTTAAGAAGGCCAAAAAGTCCGCAGTGGAGAAGGAAGCCGCGAAGGAAGCGGCCGACAAGGGTGCAGCGGACAAGGAGGGTGAAAATGGGGAGAATAGCCGACCGGATGCGCAGGAGGCCGCTCAGGAGGCCGCCAAACCCGTCGAAAAGAAGCCGGCCGCGGAGAAGAAGCCGGCCGCGGAGAAGAAGCCGGCCGCGGAGAAGAAGCCGGCTCCCGCCAAGAAGCCGTCGGAAAAGAAGCCGGCCCCCGAAAAGAAGCCGGCCCCCGAAAAGAAGACCGACGCGGCCGGCGGCGCAGATGCGCAGAACAAGATCAGTGACATCCCCGTCTCTGGCCCGAAGAAGGAGTCTGCGTCCAAGAAACCGGAGGCGCCTGCGGAGGCCCCCCCGAAGGAGAAGAATGCCGGGTCGAATGCAGTTTCGACCGTGCATTCCTCAGACGGTCGCACGGCCCTGAAGCGCAAGCGCACAAGCATGACGGAGGAGCACGAGTTCATGATCTGCGATTCGGATGTCAAGACGCTCGAATTCTCGCTTCCCGCGGGATGCGTCTCGGCCAAGGCGACCATCGTCTACTCGTTTGAGTGAGAGTGCACAGGTGGGATAAACAATTGGGGGCGAGTGTAGTGGTAGAAGAGCGCACTGGCGTGTTGGCAAGAGAATATGGACAATAGTGTTCCGTTGTTGAAATTGCACGTCGGAGCGGGTGTGATGGGCCGTGCCACAGTACAACAACAGTGTAGACGTCGCGTCGCCCCAGATCGCAACCACTATCCTGGTACAGTACCAATTGAATCTACATTAAGCATGAAATCGCAACGATGGGGATTGAGTGTCTGGGCCCCCGGGCTGTTTTTGGGCGCAACGATGCTGTGCTACTTAGTGACTGGGCTGATCTGCGTGGGCGTGCCGCCGCAACCGACGACCGAGTTCGGCGTGCACACGGTCCCGGCCACGTCCCAGTGTGTGCGGGTTAGTCGACACGCCGACTATGTCGTCGCCGAGGTTGGCATAGGGACGCCGCTGCGCATCATGAATTTGCTCGTGAATCTAAACGCAGTCACCGATGGCACCGCGCTGCTCGTGCATTCGACACGGGTCTCGGAAAGCTCGACCGTAACGTGTATCATCAACCGCTGCAGCGACGTGATGCTTTTGAATCTCGAGGGGCCCGCCAGCGCGCAGCAGCGCGTAATCGGCACCTTTCGATACGCCAACCCGACGACGCTCACATCCTCGTCTTCGTACGCGCTCGGGTTGGACGGCGAACTGTCGTTCAACTACAACAAGAACTACTTTCTGACCTCCACGCACATCTGCTGGGAGTCGTACGAAAACGCGGTGTTTCCCACCGAGGAAGAAGCTCCGACGCTTTTGGTCGGCATCGAATCAGGCGAACTTGTTGCAAACGCCTCCAGCATCGCTGCGTACGGCGGCGTGCTCGCCGAGTCGCCGGCCGTGCAGCGCATCAATCAGGGATGCGGCAACGAATCGAACACGCTGATCTCGCTCTTCCCTGAGGAGGCGGGCAACGAGGCCGCGTGGCTAGGGCTTCAGAATTCGGATGTGTACCAATCGGCGCCCGATGACGTGGATGCTCGTCGCAACGTCGTCGAAGTTGGCACGGACTGCTCGCCGACCGCTTACCCGCACGCGCACTCTCTCTTCCAGATGGACTGTCTCTCCATCTACACATCCTGCGAGACGATCGCGTCGCTCCCGTTTCGGCGCGCCGCGACGCACCAAATGCGCTTTTCTATCCCTCCGTTTGGAAATAGCTCGGCTATCAGCGTCTGGGTGGCCGACGACCCGCGGCTGCACGACCTGCCAAAGCTTGGTGACAACGCGGTCAACACGGCGGTCGTGAAGCTCACTTTGATGATCTTGTCGGCGCTGGTCATCTGGGTGCGCGCCAGCAAGGTCACCGCGTCGCACTCGGGCCTGTTCATGTTTTGCCTGCGTGCGTCGCGGTGCATGGACCAAACCGAAGAATCGACCAAGGTCTCCAGGGTGGTGATTATCGAGGACGCGGCCATCGGCCTGCTGGCGATCGGTGCCCGCATCGCGGTGTCGGTCTGGCGACTGGTGAGTCTCACAGAGGACAACCAGCTTCGAGCGCCGCTGATACAGCTCATCGCCTGCATCATGAGCTTTGTTCACTGGGCGGTCCGTAACTTTGTGCTCAAGCACGAGTGCGAGGTGCCGCTGACAAAGCTCGGGGGCTCGACGGCGATCATAGACGCCACTTCGGCCGTCATGATGGCGTTTGCCTCGCCTCCGCTTCTCGTGTCGGCGACTGGCCGGTTCGATTCCACGGCGCGGATGCTGGTGGCGTTGATCGTGAGCACCATCACGGTCCCACGATGCTTGTTCGCTGCGGCCTGCTGCGGCGTCATCCTGTCGTTTTGGTTTGAGGACTTTTTGAGGGCGAAGAAGCCGCTGAACGCCAAGACTATCACCATGATACCGGGGGGTGCCGCCAAACCCACAAAGCCGCCGCATGACCCACCGTACCTCATCATGGTCTTTGTGGCGGCTCTGTCGTGGCTGTTCCAAGCGGCATGCATCGGTGTGCTCATGGCCGACCTCTTTTGCACGCCACTCGCGTTTTCTATGCATCGTAGCGCAACTGGCGACACTCTGCCGACGGCCATTGCCCTGTTCATGACCACGACTGCGGTCGGGCTTCCGGCACTCGTGAAGAATGCGGTCCGTGTGTCCAAGGAGGCGGTGGTAGAGGGCAAGAAAAAATAACGTATAACCGTGGTTTTACAAGGGTGTAGCACACTTCGTTAAGTCTACTTTCCCTTTTTCCGACCCTTCTTCTGGCGCCGTCGTCACAACCCTCACAACTCCTCTTCCACCCCGCGCTGCTTGCCCAGCGCGAACGCGTTTGCGAGCACAGAACCGAAGGCCCAGAGCTGCAAAAAGAGGGAGATTGGAAAGTTTGTTTCTTCGACATTGGGAGCATAGGTCTCGGTGTCGTTCACGGATGTGAAAACCTGCTCCTTTGCGATCATCGCGATGAAATGTACATGGTAAGTAAAGGCGTTGGCGAAAATGGCAAAGCTGAAGCAGGCGATGCCAAATGCGTTGACGACGGGGTACTTTCCCGCTTGGAAGAAGAAGGCGGTTGAAATGAGCGTCCCGAGCACCGCCACCACTTGGAAGGCGATCGCACAGCTGGACATTGCGTTCATGACGTTGGAACCGAAGGTATCAGTATCGGCGCTATTGATCATGTATGCGCCGTTGGCGACGCAGACAAACACGGTCGCAAGCACGTGAAGGAAAATGTTGAACCACAGCTTGACCCCGGGCATCATGCCCTTGCCACCCTCCGTCAAAAACGAGGGCGCGAGAACAGCATCTTCCTTGCTGCAACAAAAGGTAAACGGGGTGGTCAACCCGGAGACCCGACCGCCGGCACCATACAGGCCGATTTCGGCAGGAGGGATGGACGCGTGAAGCGGCATTGCAACTTCCTACTTTGCACGCACGCGCACAAACATTATTACCGGTACCGACTCCGGACCTCTCTCTCTCTCTACACGCACACACGTACACACGCACACACGTATGCTCCGATCAGGCGTAAATCTTTGCGAGCGACGGCAGATGCGAAGTAATCGGAATGAACGGATTGAACGAATCCGCCTCTCCGCCACCGCCCTCTGCTGACGTCACTTCCTTGCGACGGAAGAGACCGCGCAAAACCCCAAAGTAGCGCAAGATGGCCACGAGGAAGAACCCGGCACCCAACACGATGATGAAAATGTAGAAGGACAACTCGTAGGCGTCGCAACCAGGGGTGTAGCAGTTGCTGTAAAGACACGGAACGAAGCTCGCCCAGACCGCGACCAAAACACCCACCACAAAGGCCTCGAGACTGATGGACGCAATGAAGAGCGCCAAGCTTTCGATGCGATACGCAAGCGCGTATCGACGCCGGGCCATGTAAAAGCCGACGATCAAAAACACCGGGAAAATGATGAACAACAGGAGCGCACGGGCGCGCCCGGTGGACTGTTGCCACGTCGGGTCGTCGCACGCTGCATCGGTAGCGGTAACGTTCGTGCTGTTTGTACTCATGGGTTTTTTCCTATCTTTTTCAATACTTACACAGGTTATGTTCCCTCCCACATTCGTTGTCACCCACCTCTTCAACAGTCCTCCTGCCCCTTCCACTCCTTGTCACAATAGGCTCTTGCACACCTGCTCTCCTTTTTCTTTACTACGCGCAGGTGCCGAACTTGGTGTCCTTCTTGTCGAGAGCGGTGCCGTCGATGTAGACAAGTGGCCACACCTCCGTGGCGCAGCTGGGCGCCTTGGCATCCTCGTCCGCGGTGCACTGGTAGGTGTAGCACCAGGCGCCTTGCCATTTTACCATGAGATAATCCTCCTCGATCTTGAAAGCCTCCTTCGGGATGCCCTCGCCTTCCGAAATGTGGCGTCCCTTGTACAGCGGCCATGCAGTGTCCTCGAGCTTGGGAGAGCTTGCGCAGGTGCTTCCGGTAACATTCCAGTGCAGGTACACCGCGTGCGCCGTCGATTCGCCGCTGGACGAACCCTCGGCGTGAACCAGGTGCGCATAGGTGGTACCACCCGCGGTGGTGCACAGGGTGGACTCCACCTTGGTGAGCGTGATCGTCGCACCGCCGAGGACGACGACGAGGACGACCGCGGCGATGGCACCGAGTACAACAAGGATGAGCAGAATCCACACCCATCTGCTCCACCCCAGCCATCCCGGCTTTCGAAGCGCCTTTCCGGCCGCACCGTCGGTGGTGGCGACCGTCTTGTCCCCATCGCCGACGAGCGTCACAAACGACCAGCTCGGAGTCGCAGTCGTCATACCGATTTTACTATCGTACTGTTACTACACGCATACAGCTGTGTGTGTTATTTCCGAACCAGTTTGATCATGCCCAAAGTCACTCCCTATGTACTCCCTTTCATGGAAGGAGCTCAATATTCACACACCTTCAGCTGTGCGGCCCCGTTTCCGGTTTCGCGCACCACAAACACGCGGCGCTCGGCCGTCTCCAGAAGCTTTCCTGGAGACGATGGGGCAATATTTCCGCCACTGAACACCTCGTAGATGTTTACCTTCTCATCGCCTTCGACCGCGTGCATCAGGAACACCGAGGTATTGTACGCACCCCTGTCGCTCTTCAGCATGGTCACCGCCGCCGCCACCATGTTCATCGCTCCGAACGAGCGCGCGGTCTTGGCGGTAGCGCTCGCCGCCTCTATGATGGCGGAAGACAGTGAGACGTCGGGGAGCACTGCTTGGGCTAGAAGCGTTGCCGCTGCGCCAAAGTCGGCCGCGTCCGCGTCTTTTGTGGGAATCGAAGCGTTTGACACGTACTTGGAAATGCCGGCAATCGACATCAGGTTGTTCATGTGCTTTGAACGAAGCTGTTGCACCGGCTGCTGAGCAGTAGGATGGCCATTAGAGCGGTTCGGCTCGACGCGGGCGCGCTTGCTGCGCACGAGAACGGCCCCCTCGTCAACGCGCTTGTACCGCTCGAGGTCCCTGTCCTTGCACTCCTGCTGCGCCTTTGTGGTAAACGCCATGAGCGATTCGGCCGCTTTTTCCAGCGAACCAAGGAGCGACGTCTCGACTCCGAATCGCAGCGTGCTCTGCAGCAAAAAGTCGGTGAGCTGCCTCGGCGCATTTTGCGACGCCAGCAGGTTGTACGCATCGCCGACCATGATTCGTCGGGATGTCATGTCTACTCCAAACGCAGTGCGTGCGTACCTATCGTCGAGGCTCTCAGAGTTGACAGACGACAGCACCGGACAAAGCGGGCGCCGCTCGTATTCTGCTCCGGAAACGACGCTACTTTGGGTCGGCCCAAATGTGCTGCAGAACAGAGCGTAAGCGCGGTTGATGTACTTGTTGTTCGGAAGCGCGAGTCGACCATCCCCCGGGATTGTCGATTCGCGGGTGCACGGTGTCACGATGAAGTGTTCCAACACCGCCTCCAGCGGCACGATGGCCGGGTCGAGCCGATAGAGCCAGTTTCCGGAAGACGAAAACGACTGGCCGCATGCTCCACCCTGTGCATACAGGCTGACTCGGGTGCCGAGCTGCAGGATCTGAGTCTGCACGGCGCACGTATGCAGGCAGAATTTTATCGTGTCTTCGTCGGGAGGGGGAAGCTCCCGGTACGAGGCGCAGTGTTTCCGGATATCGTTGACGTGCGCGGAGTTTCCAACCAAAAACCCGTGAAACGCGGACGGGTCGTTGATACCGGCCGCCCCGCGCGCGCGCTCGCTGATTCGGACAAAGACGCCCACGTCGTCAATGTCGATCTCCGTGAAGCGCTTCAAGAAGTCGCACTTGGACACGTGCGGCGTCCCCTCCATCAGGTTTGCAAATGAGCGCGTCGCATTGTGCATGGAGATCAGCCACGAATCGCCAGCAACATTGTCGCGGCTCACACAGAGGTTGTCCGAGATCGGCGCCTGGTACTGCACCTTGAGTGCGATCATAAAGTTTTGCATTGTCTGCAGAGCGGTGATCAGACTCACTCCGCACGGCATTGTCGCGAATTCGGTGTGCATGGCGGTACCGGTGCACCATCGAACCGCAAGCTGCACATCTCCATCCGCAGTCGCCGGTTCTGACGACACCGACTCCCGCCCGACGTTGCGCGCGTACCAATCGGCCTCAAATTCTGCAAGCACCGTCACCCGCATGATGTTTGCTCCGAGCGTCTTGTTTTCGATGCCAACCGGCGTGCTCGCAAGGTGAGCAAGGGCGTCGAGGTACGTTTTGGAGGACGTCGCGCCGCACTCGCCGTAATACAGCAACGTGACTGCAACGTGGCGTGGCGGGAGACTGCCATCGGCCGGCAGCTTTCCATCGAACGCGTGCTGCAGTTCCAGCGTCTCGCCCTTGTAAAGACTCATCGCGTCGCCGGTTGTGTGCGAAAACATGACCGTCCTACACGACAGGTAGCCGTCGAGCATTGGCTTCAGGGTGAGGGCGGTCGCGTCGGTCGGCAACATGACCGTGCGATTTGCCACGATCCCATGGGTGAATCGGACACCGCGAGGCGAGGGCGTTGGCTGGGTCGAAAACAGCTGTCGACAGGTCGCGACCGCGCCGATGGGGTGCTTGATTTGTGCAAGCTTTTGCATATTTGTTTGTGTTTTACGTAATGTCTGAGGCGGCGAGGAGGGCTAGCGTTGTACTTTTGTCTCATGTCTCGCTAGACGACCTGCTGATCACCCAACATTCTGAAGCGGTGTGGTCGGAATGCCGCGTCGGAAGCGCGTCAAAGATGCTCCGGACGGCACAAACAGCGATACAATCTCGGCACTGCGTGATAGCCCAGGCGAGCTTGTCGACTGCTTTGTGGTGCAGCTATGCGACCTTGTGGGCCCGGGGGCGGCGCTTTCAAAAAGGGTCATGTACCAGCGCAACGTCATCGTCAGTCTGCTGAACAACCTACCGATTCTAAACAAGGCACTCGCGGAACTGATCCGGCAAGACCCGCGCTACGCCCCGATCATGTTTTACGAGCGACACCGCTTGGGGGCGGGTGCATCCGGCCACTTTTTGGAAGCGTTGCCTCGCGGGCTCTCGCTCTTTGGGTCGTTTCAGTTCAGCGGCATCTCCGATCAGCAGCTGCAGGCCTCGCTTATGGCAATCTCCAAGGAACGCACCGCCAGCATCGAACAAATTGAACGTTCCAAAGAAGCTCCGCCTCTCACGGCCGGGGCAACCGACATCACGAGCGACATACCCGCGTCGGTGCCATGGCGCGCGCGCCGATTTCTCGCGGTGCAGCGTTCCTACGCGTCGCGCCTGCGCAGCAGCAAGCCGACGCACTTCTTTTGCCAGTGTCCCAACAAGACGTGCCGAAGACTCGTGTACTGCGGCCCCGTTCGGAACGAACCGTCTGCGAGCGACGAGCCGGTGTACTGGAACACGCTCGACAATGGAAACGACGGACTCAAAGTTCACCCGGCGCATTTTTGCTCGTGGTTCTGTCGCCAGTCCCACGAGCGCGAAGTCTGCGTGCTGCGCGGGCTTGTACCGGTGGAAAAGCTGGACGCGGACGTGGGCTGTCGCAAGGAGCAGCGACACCGGGTGGCGGAGGCGCTAAGGCTGTGCGCGAGACGCAACGAGCAGCTTTCAAGAACAATGCGCGAGTTGGAATCGAGCACGCACTTTTTGTCCATCAACCCCAAGCCGTTTTTCACAACGCTCAAACGGCGGCTCAATATCGACCTCGGACTGCTGTACGCGTCCAGCATCATGGCAGAAAGTCGGGCGCTGTCCAATGGACGCGTTCTTGCCGGTACACACGAGGGTTGGAGGACGCGGCCGGTCTTCTACATGAAGGCAATTCGGAAACTGGGGGCGCTCTACGAAAAGTACCACACGGGTGGAAACGTCATTAGCAACCTGCTGATTGACGAACCCTTTCTGCGCAAGGTCAAGGCCAAGTGCTTGGAAATCTTCTGATTGCTCGGTGGCTCGGCGGCTCGATGGCTCTGCGGCCGGGCAACTATCTTTTCGGAGCGCCGTGTGACTCGCCATCTCGCTAGCTTCGCAACTCCAGCGGGGGTGACTTCGTCCAAAGTAAACGCGCGTCTACACACCACTTTCATCTTATCGTTGAGCAGCAATGGGTGGCGACAAGGCAGCGAAGAAGGCGGAAAAGAAGAAGGCGGCGGGTGACGAAGGCGCTCAGAAGAAGAAGAGTGTCTCACGCGCCCAAAAGGCCGGCATCGTCTTTCCGTGTGCGCGTATCGGCAAGTCATTGAAGAAGGACGGTCGTTCCAAGCGCGTGGCGACAACATCGAGCATCTGCATTGCCGTGGCCCTCGAGTACACCTGTGCGGAGATCTTGGAGTTGGCGGTGGAGAAGTGCAAAAAGGACAACCGCAAGCGCGTGTCGCCGCAGGACATTGTGCGTGCTGTCCGCGCCGATCCGGAGCTGCATCGACTGACAAGCGGCATGGTTCTCTCGGCGGGAGAGACGATGCGCAAAATCTCCAAGCAGGTTGCGCCAGCCGCTGTCGAGCGCAACGCCGAGGAGGAGGAGTAAGAGGAGTGAGCGATCCAAGACGGGACACGCCAGCTCCCACAGTTGGTAGACCGGGTGTGTGGTCAGAGTGTTTTTTTTAATCACACACGAAATTTGCAGTTGGTTTTCTTGAAAGATTCATAGATCGCTAACCCTAACAGTCATTTCCGATGCCAAGGGTGTGCAAGAGCACCAACTCCGCCTCAGAGTATCCTTGCGAGATGAGTGTAGACACGTTTTCAGACGTCCCGCCGCAATTCTTGAACCAGCTCGCGATCCAGCAGCTGTTCGATCCTTTCAAGCAAATGGCAGGCATCGTCATTGCCGGCGTTGCCTCGCCTCGTTACGGCGGCGATGCCGAATGGGGCGCCCCTCTGCGTCTCACGCAAGAGGAGTCGCTCCAAATCCGCATCCATCCACGCGGGTGCTTTTCCGCGGGCAAAATTCTCGAATTTTCGGGCGTTGTCATGATCGCTGCGCGCCGAACGTCGCACATTGGCCAACGAGAAAACGTATCGCTGGCCATTCTTTGGAACTCGCCCAAAAATGCAGATATGCAGCGGAACCTCAATCACGATTCAACCGCCCATCAGACAGTGGGCTGTCGCAATCTTCACATCCTTTTGCCGAATCTCTTCAACCACCACGACGAGCATGCCCATCAGAATCCCGGGCGCATACATACAAAGTGGCCGGTGCTCGACGAGTACAACTTTCACGCAGTGCGGCCAAGCTCCGTAACGATCACGCAAAATCCCACCCTCGGAGTAGGGTCGCCGCGATTCAGCATGTCCGCCGGCGTCTCACAGTTTGTCGTTGCGGGGCATTTTGCCGGCGTGGAGATCGAAGACGTTCCGCATCGGGCCGCAGAGCCCGTCCCGCACGCCAAGTGGCGCGAGGCATGTGCGCGGTACGCCCAGCTGCTTCACAATGGAGCCGGCACCAAGGCAGGTCTCCAAGCAATGCACAATTCGATGACGGCCATTGAAATGCTCACGTGCGAGGGCTTGCTTGGGATTCTGAGCCACGCGTTCGTCGACGGCGCCCTTCCAGACATTGTCCACCTTCCGAATGGGATTCCGCTACTCATCGCATTCGCGGTTCGCGTCGCGTGCTACCCGATGCGCTACGGCCTCGTTGCGCCAACCAAGAGCGATTTGATCGGCATCAACGAGATCGTCTCGTTGTTTGAGTCCAACTGGATTCCATTGAGCTCCTCGGACACCGGAGAGGTCAAGTTCTATGCCATCGACGCGGCGATCAAGGCCGCCTACAAGGACGCCGACACCGCGGCCGCCAAGCACTCCACCAGGCAGGCCGTCGTGGACAATCTCTCCTTTTGGCACCGCGCAGGGCAGCGCTGCATCTCCACCATTTTCGGACTCCAGGTGGTTGATTACTTCCCGCCCGAATCGCCCTACGGCCGCTGCGAGGCGCTTCAGGATCCGCTTCACGAGGCGCGGCAAAAGGTCATGCGCACGTACGTTGGGGACCACGACTACAATCCGTTTGCAGACAGTGCGGCCGCGCTCAACATGGCGTCGACTGCCCAGAAGAAGCACACGCTCCTGCTGCTGATGTCCAGCGTCGAGGAGTGGCTCCGTTCGGGGCAGTACTGCGGTCAGCAGATTTCACACAAGAATTCTCCAGACGGCAAGGCGCGGGCCAGTATTCCAAGAGTCATGCGGAAGCGTGAGTTCCAACGCATTTTGAACGTCGGCGTGGAACGTTCGGTGCAAGAGATGATGGACGCGGGCGACTGCGAGCGCGAGGAAGACGCGCGACTTTGCGCCGATGCGGTGCGCGAGACGATCGAGACAGCACTGGCCGAACACGGCAACGAAACAAATGTCATGTTCAGCTTTGATGACGACCCCTCGGAGGCGGACGTGTCTTCTTCAGTGACCGAAGACGCGTCGGACACGGTGTCGTCGGGAGACATCTGCCTTTCGGCAACCGGACAGGCCGCAAGTGCCATCGCGGCGGCCCTTTGTCAGGGTCCGATGGTGCACCACCAGTTCGGAATGTCATGTTTCTTGTCTGGAGAGCATGCGACAAATCAGTGCGCCGACTGCGACGCAACCGTCCACGTCCTGACGGCGACCTTTCTCTGCACGCGCTTTGGCGGCTGCCCAAGATGCTGCCGCGCTCGGTGCACCGTCTGTGAGAACTCGGCTATTCGGCACCTTGCGAGGACAGGCAAGGTCAAGGGCGCGGAGGAAGGGTGCTTGCGGTGCAGCAAATCTGCCGCGGTGCAGCGCACCGGCAAGGCTAGTGGCAAAAACAACAAGAAGAAAAAGTGAAAGTGGCCGGTTGGGGGCGAGTGTAAATTTCCAACTCTTTGGTCCGCTAACTGAAATTTCCAACTCGGATTCGGCCCGTTAACTGAAAATTCCACGTCGGAATCTGAATTTTCCAACTCAGATTCGGGCCGCTAACTGAAAATTCCAACTCGGATTCTGAATTTTCCAACTCAGATTCGGCCCGTCGACCGGAAATTCCAACTCGGATTCTGAAATTTACAAGTTGGGGAGTCGGAAATTTCGAAGATGTTTGTCGACCCGATTCGACTGTACGACGACGGGTTTCCAAGGGGGCACTATGGCATCCGCTTTACTGTCGACAAGAAACTGGTGGATTCGATGGATGTTTTCACCTACCTGTCAGAGAAGTACGACACCGCCAAAAAAATGGAAAACAGAGCAACCGAAGGCTTTGTCTTGCACAATCGTACGTGGAGTGACAGCATCCCCCGTCGAAAGCGTCGTGTCCTCGAAACAGACGAGATGATTGCCGCGCTGGCAAAGCTGTCCAATTCTCCGTACAAGACAGCTGCTGTGTCCCAGGCGGCGTCTCTGATGTCAAAGATTGTCTCCTTCAAAAACTCCAGCCAAGACATGGTTGTCCATCAGCCATTACCACCGCAACCGCCACCGGAAAACAGCGTTGAACACGACGCAGTGGAGGAGCTTGAGGAAGTCGACACCTCCAGGCCAGTGAAAGAGACGTCCAGCAGGACGAACATTGGCCTCCGCACTGAACCGGCAACGCGTGTGTCACTCGACCAATGTGAGGGGCTGAAAATACTCACCTCTCCAAGCATCATAGAAAACATGGGGGCCTTGGTACGGTTCATGCCCCCCGAACAAGCTGAAGTGTTTAAATACACGCTGGCTACAAGAACTGCCCAAACCTGGCAGCAGTTTCATCAAAGCTATGACGATGGGTTTGCGGCCGAAAAGCGACAGCGGGATGAGGGTGAGATCATACACAAGATCGCGAAAAAAATCAAGGTCTTCAAAGACCTCGGTGACGAGGATGCTGTTAGGGTGTTGAAAAAGCAACTGCTTGAGTTGTAAACTCGTTACGCGTAAAAAGCCTCGGAAAAATTCAACCAACTGGCTACCGCCTTTCGCAGCACGCCCTCGTTTGATCGAAACGCAAGCCCGATTTCGCTCAGCGTCATGCCGCACTTGATCGTCTCGGTTTGCGCCAGCCCAAGCGTTTGAAGCTGTTGTCGAATGCGCGTCATCGTTCCGAACCTGTCGTCCATGTAGAAAGAGAGACTCGCCTTCCTTCCAGCTGCTGTGTCCACAATCTTCAGCCGGAAAAAGAGCTTGATCACATCAGGTTCGCCGAGTCGATTTTTTCCGCTGTATTCAAACGTGTGCACCATCGGACCCGTCGTTGCACACGCGACCAGCGAGAACCGGAAGCGCTCAAACATGGAGTCTAAGATATCATTGTACGCTTTCCCCAAAAAGAACCGCTTCTTTTCGTTCTCTTCGGCGCTTGCAGATCTCCCCCGCTTGAGACTTGCTGGGTGGAGGAGCTGCAGGTTTGGTAGTACGGGCGGGGGGTCCACCTCCATACTCTCCACCCTTTGCTAAAAAGGGGTTTAACCGCGAGTTATCACAAATTGTACTACCGATACACTTGTTCTTCTTCGATGCGATACCCCCGTTGAAGCAGACCATAGCCATTGCCGAAACAGCACGGTAACACAAGGGCTACCGAGGTGATCGGCCACAGCGCAAACCACAAGATTCCGCGCATGGCTCCGTTATCATTGGGCCCAAGATCGCACGCCAGCGCGAGACATGGAAGCAAATGAATCCAGAACGCGATCGCACAACCGAACACCACCGCCTGCACGATCGCCCAAAACCAGAAGGTAAACGGAAAGGCCGTTCGTTGCGGTCTCAACCCAAGGTACCATGAAATGGCCACGGTCGCGAGCAGCACAAACGGCGCGAGTGCCACAAACCACACGGCACCAGTTCGTTCAGCACTCCAATCGCTCATCGGTATTCCTACTCTTTGCGGCATGCTGGCTGTAATATTTACAAGCGAACTTTACAAGTCAATGCCGAGCAAGTCGCGCATCTGCTGCATCCAGAGGGCGTCTTCCATCTCGGGCCCGGCGGGCCGGTAATAGCGCAGGCCCTGATCCTTTAGCTGCTTGCGCAAGTCCTCCATGGTTCGATACGGTTTGGGCCACTTCTCGCGCGGTGTGAAACGGCGCAGCGACGACGGAAAGTCGCCGCCGTGGCGCGAGGGATACAAAATCTGCTGGCCCGTCGAGTGGGCGCCGCCCACGATGGCGGCCATCTTGTCGCGCGCCGCTGGGGGGACGATTGCCTTGGGACAAAACCCCGAGATCACGCCGAGGCGCGGGTGGCGGAGGCCCTTGCCCTCGTAGGTGCCGCCGCAGTGCGGAATGGCCGAGGACCACACAATAATGTCCCCCGGGCGCATGTCCGGCTTCTCGAGCTTGCAGATGCCGTTGTCGAACAGCCAATCGCGCTGCTCGATGGGCAGCTGGAAGCCCTCGGCGCCCGGACCGAGGTCGCCCTTGAACTTTTTGCTGCTGGTGTAAAAGTCTGGGAACTGCGCACGGAGCGCGTCCATCATCGACTGCACGGTGTGGCCATTGGCGGGCGCGGCGAGGCACGTCGACATGTCGGTCTTGCACGCGGGGGTGAGCGCCAGGTAGGCTTGGAAAGACTCGGCGGTCGCGTCGCGGCGCTTGTGCTGGTCAATGTGGCCAGGGCCGGCGCCCGTCTTGGGGTCGATGGGCAGGCGCGGCTTGGCGGGATCGATTTGGGGTTTTGTCGTATACTTGGCGTGTGTGATCATCACGCCATCAAACGAGCTCGCCAGTTGCTCCGCGGGCACGTTAAAGAGGGCCTCGGCGAGCGCGGCGCGCATGTCGATGCGCGCTTGCATGGCCGCGGGCGAGAGCGCGTACAGGCAGCATTCGATGCCCCAAAAATGGCAGGGCATGTGCCCTGCCATTTGGCACGTCTCGGGCTTGGCGAACTGGCACGCGAAGCCGTCGTCGCGTAGTTGTTCGTCGAACATGGACACCAATTGGGTTACCTCTTCGGGCGGGAGTGCGTTTCGCACGACCGTCCAGCCGTGGTGGAGCATGTTGTGCGCGTGGGGCTTGGTCGCGTCTAAATACGGAACCAGTGCGCCGTGGGCCTTGACCGACTCAGACAGACGACCCCAGCTGATGTCCAAGGGGTCGTCTGTCTGAGGCGGCTCATGTTGGCGCTTCATGAGCAATTCCGGTTCTGCAATGTGTTGGCCAACCCTGCCACCCATGCGACCAGCCATGCCACCATGACACCATGCCACCTGCCGGATCGGACTTCGCTTCTTCCATCGGCATGTGGAAAAGGACGCCACGGACCTGCCGGATCAGACGCGAAGCTCATCCGGCAGACCAGACATCTGACTTGGTCGGAGATATCGTTTCCATGACTTTTGCCATTCGAATGGCAAAAGTCATGGAAATACAAGCGGACCACTCTTGCCCAGACCTTGGCCCTTGGTCCCTTGGCCGTGGTCCGTTTGTATTTCCATGACTTTTGCCAAACGGACTGCAAGTTTTCGAACAAAATCGCAAGTGGCAACATACCAGTTTTGCCAGAGCAAAATGCAAGTCCCGATATGGGGTGTGCCAC
>CEOP01025932.1_pt1 | contig 21729 bp, 18 predicted proteins | sample 361301 | NCBI WGS metagenome assembly CEOP01 (sample SAMEA2619548, study PRJEB7988) | marine metagenome | biome: marine biome (ENVO:00000447); feature: deep chlorophyll maximum layer (ENVO:xxxxxxxx); material: "saline water (ENVO:00002010), including plankton (ENVO:xxxxxxxx)" | depth 55 m
CCGCTTAATATGGTAATTATTGTTCCTTTATTTTTAAGCTTAGGTCCAGGTATGGAGATTGATCATGCTACGGCCCTAATGCCTCTTATAAACGTTGGTCTGTTAACAAAAGAGATATTAGCTGGTTCTGTAGAACCAATTTATTTTATTGAAACATTATGCTCACTTTTATTTTTCGCTGCTGTTGGAATAAAATTTTCAGTATACTGGTTTAATAAAGAAAATACAATTTTCAGAGTATAATTTTATTGTAGGATTAGTTACATCAGTTAAAATATTTTTTTTGAAAGGTGTTGAGATATGATAATTAAATATTTGTTTATTTTATTTATCCATTTAGGTGTGTTTACATTTGCTCAAACAATAAATATAGAAGGCAAAGAATTAAAGATAGGTATGGATAAAAGTCTAGCCTTAAATAGTATGTATGAATTTTTAGACCAAACAGAGCAAGACTCTAGCAGTGATAACTTTTGGTTAAAAAATGATAACCAAACTATCGGGTCTATTGGTTTCGAAGATGGAAAATTGAGTTATGTAACAACTGACTGGGATAAAAATATTGACTATCTAGATTCGATTGAGCTTTTTAATACTCTGTTTAATGTATTAAAAAATACATTTGGTGCAGAGTACGAAGGTGATATTATTCTTCAGCTAAAAGAGATTCAAGAGCCTAATTTCGAAAAATTAGTGATTAATATGTATTCAAATGATGGACGTAGTGTCCGGATAAACAGAAAAAATATTAGTCTAGATATTCGCCAAGCAGCGCAAAAATTTTAGATTTTTTATAGGTTTTTATTCCAAAATTCTAACATTTTATTATATAGATGTATTTTTGCTGCATCATCTGCTATTCCATGTTTTCGCATTGGATAGAACATCATATCAAATTGTATATTTGCTTTAACTAATTCATCAATGAAATGCCATGAGTTTTGAGGATGTACATTGTCATCATATGTACCATGAACTAAAAGAAGCGAACCATGTAGATTTTTTGCTGATTTTATAAAAGAAGTTTCTTCATATCCTTTTGGGTTATCTATAGGCCTTTTCATAGCAAACTCAGCCCATTTTGTATCGTAGTAGTGCCAGTCAGTTACTGGTGCAACAGATACACCCGCTTTAAACTCTTTTGTATTTGTCATCATGTTAAGGGTAAAACTTCCTCCACCGCTCCATCCCCAAATACCTATTCTATTTTTGTCTACATAAGATTGTGATTTAAGCCAGTTTATACCATCGATGATATCTTTTCTTTCAATCGGTCCCGACATCATATTCAAGACATGGTTTTCTAGTTTTTTACTCTTTGCTGTACTAGCCCGATGATCAAATTTTACAATTAGGAAACCCATATCAAGTAAAATATTATCATAGAACAATGAGTTTCCCTGCCATTGATTAAATACAGTTGGTGCAGCAGGACCACCATAAACATGAAATATAATGGGGTATTTCTTTGTTTTTATGAAGTCGTTTGGTTTTAAAATTTGTGCAGGCATCATAAAATTATCTTCTGTAGGTATTGTGAAAATCTCTGGGGTTTGTAGATCGTATTCTTTGATGATTTCTGGTCTATGATCAATAAGAGTGGATACCTTTCCCCCATTATTATTATAAAGAATTAGGGTTGGTGGGGACTTTGTGTTCGAGTGAATATCAAGATAATATTTTCCATTATTACTAAAACTTATTTTATGTACTCCTTTTTGTTTAGATATTTTTTCCATGGTTTTTCCATCGAAACTAGATCGATATAGATGTCTTTCGATTGAGGATTCTTTTAAAGATGTATAATAAATGAATCGATTTTCTATATCTATGTTAACTACAGATTGTCTTAACCAAAATGGGCCACCTGAAGATCGTAGGGCCCAATCTCCATCTGTAATTTGATTTATCAGATCACCTTTATAAGAAAATTGATATAAATGAGCATATCCACTTCTTTCTGATTGCCAGATAAAACTATTATTTAAAAAATAAAGATCATCATTAATATTGACCCATCCACTATCAATTTCTGTTATTATTTTTTCTATATTTTTTCCTGATGCACGGTCTACAAAAAATAGGTCAAGCTTATCTTGTGCACGATTCATTGTCTGGACACTTACGTGTTTATTATTTGGTAACCATTTTACTCTACATAAATATTCAAATGGGTCCAGGTTAACCCATTTTATTTTAGATTCGTTTGTTTCTATTATTCCCAATTTCACAGTAGGGTTTTCTGTTCCCGCTTTTGGGTATCTTTGTGTAATTAATTTTGGCTCTTCAGGTTTCCAATGAAGATAATGCATTTTTGTCACATTGGATTCATCTGTTTGTAAAAAAGCTAAAGACTTTGAATCATTTGACCACCAATACCCTATATCTTGTCTGCCAAAAATTTCTTCCCAATATACCCATGAAACTGTTCCATTAAGTATTGTCTCAGATCCACTATAGGTTAATTGTTTTTCATTTTTCTTTTTTATATTATAAATATAAAGGTTGTTATCTCTTACGAAAGCAATATTGTTACCGTCTGGGGAAAATCTAGCTGATTTTTCTAAGTTTGGTGTGTCTGTTATTTTGATAAAAACTTCAGAATAAATATCTAAAATAAAAATATCTCCATCATAAATATATAGTCCATATTCACCTCCTGAACTAAATGATTTTGGCCAGTCCAGGTGCATGATTGTATCATTATTATTTATTAAGGACATTAAACTTTCTATTACTTTGTTCTTATTAATAAGAGGTTTGATTGTTTTTGACTCTATTGGGTTTATTTTTAAAATAGTTCTATCTTTTTTAGGTTTACGCATATCCATTAGATAGAGGAGATTATTATCCATCCATTCTGTTTTATAAAGTGAACCTATAGATTTACCTTCATCTGAATAAAGCCACTCTATTGTGACTTCATTTTTCTTTTCTTGATCTGAACAGGAATTCAACAAAATAAATGAAGCTATAATTATTATTGTAATATTTTTCATTTGTGTTCCTTTCAAATATGTACGCACTTGTAGGTTTTTATTTCAAAAGGTTTTAGTACAAAATCTAAGTTTTTATTTATTTTTTTTGTAGGGCTTAAATTTTTTCGTTCCATAATATTAGTTTCTGTAATATGACCCTTAAAATAAATTCTTCCTTTTGATGTCCTTCCAAGTGTCTCTACGGCTCTGAGTATTATTTCATTATTATTTTCAGATTTTTTGATTGAAGAAATTTCAATTCCTTTTCCTTTAAAGTTGATTATTGGTTTACTTTTTATATTCTTTAAACCGTTAAATAATGTTGGTGGATTATTTAAGCTTGAAGATTCTTCGATTACATTTGATCGAATCAAATCATGTTTATGAGGATACATGCTAAAGGTAAATACATGTTTGCCAAGATCGGCATCTGCGTCAGGATTATTGGGTGATCTAAGTAGGTTTAAATCAATTGTCTTATCAAAAATTGAATAACCATATTTACAGTCATTCAGTAATGCGACTCCATAATCATTATCTGAAAGGTCAGCATATTTATGACCTACTACCTCAAACTTAGCCCTATCCCAACTTGTATTTTTATGTGTGTTTCTTTTTACATAACCATATTGAATATCAAATGATGCTTGGTCAGATATTATATTTGTAGGAAAATGCACTCTAAGCATTTTATGTTTTTCATTCCAGTCAACAGTAGTATCAAAGTCTAACCTTTTTGATTGGTTTGATAATATGATCATTTGCTTAATTTTGGAATTACCAATAGTGTACTCTATTTCTAAAGAGCTAAAAATACTTCCGTATTCTACTTTATGTATTTTTGCTACTTTAGCAGTCTCTAACAAAGACTGTTTATAATAGAAATCTATATCCCAAGCATCCCAGTTGAGTGGCCTATCTTCATAAAGTGAGAGAATATTCCCGGGCGCGCTTAGTAAATTTTTATTTGATTCTTTATCGAATCCAGATATTAGGGTGCCATTTTTTGAAAATTTGTATTTTACAAAATCATTTTCTAAAATATAGTTTAATTGTTTTTTTGTTTGATTTTTTTGTTTTACACCTTTGTGGAAGTTTGTGAAAGATAGTGGAGGTATAGAAATTTGGCAATATGCATTTCCATTTATCTCTTGAGTATAAAGTTCTGTTTTGTTTTCAGTGATAATACGATGTCCTTTGAAACTATCTGGAATTTTTATTATCCCCTCATAATTATAGGATAAAGAATTTGATAATACGAATGAATTATTTTCCTTTTGAAAAAGAGTTCTACTAGCTTTTTTTATTAAATCGTCACATGATTTATGTATCTCATTATACTCTTTATGAGTTGTTTGATATACTAGATTTATACTTGATCCTGGAATAATGTCATGGAATTGATTGATTAATAATTTTTTCCATAACGCATCTAAGATGGAAGAAGGGTATTTTGTCAAATCAATACATGACCATAGAAATTCTACAGTTTTTAATTTATTTTCTAATTTTCTGTTTTGTTTTTTTACTAGTCCATGGGTCGTCAATGTTCCTCGGTGCAGTTCTAAGTAAAGTTCACCGACCCATGTTTCAAGCTTGTTTTTCTTTTTATTGAGCCTATTAAAAAAATTTTTTGCAGTATCGAAAGATACTCTTGGTGCATTTTCAAGATTTTTAAGTCTTCTACCTAGTTCAATATTTTCTGGCTTTGGTCCACCACCTCCATCTCCAACGCCAAAAAGTGACATGAATTCATCTAGTTTTATTTTTTCTTTAAATGTTTCTTGAGCTGGAATTAGAAATTTTGAATCTAGTTCGCTATTATATGTATTCTCAGGAGGGAAATGTGTTAAGACCTCAGTCCCATCTATTCCCCTCCATTTAAATGTTTGGTATGGAAATTCATTGAATTGATTCCAAGAAATTTTTTGTGTTAGGAAATAATTTATATCGGCTTTTTTTAGTATTTGTGGTAGAGCAGCAGAATATCCAAAAACATCAGGCAACCATAGGTTGTCTACATCCACATTGAACTCTTTTATAAAAAAATTCTTCCCGTATAATAATTGCCTGACCATAGACTCACCACTGATAAGGTTACAGTCTGCCTCTACCCACATTCCTCCTTGGAGTTCCCATTGACCTTTTTTTACTGCTGATTTAATTCTTTTGAAAATGTTAGGATAATAATCTTTCATGAATTGATAATGTTGGGGCATTGAAGCACCAAAAATATAATCTGGATATTTATCGATTAGATTTAATTGTGTTGAAAAAGTCCTAGCACATTTTCTAATTGTTTCTTTTACGGGCCATAGCCAACCAGTGTCAATATGAGCATGCCCAACTGCAGTTACTTTCAGATCTGATGATGTTCCTCTCTTATTCAATTCTTTTGAAAGAACTTTTCTTGATGCTGCTGTATTTTTATCATCATCCTTAAAGACAATAATAGCTTGATTCAGTGAATCTATAATCCTTGCACGTCGAGTTGATTTTTTATCCAACCTTTCAATAAGGCCATAGAGTATTCTAGCGTCAAGATATAATTTCCATATATCTTTTCTAAATACTCCAATATCAATTGTTTCTACTTTTGCATCAAAGGTACCATGTCTTTTTGGATTGTCTTGCTCAGGATCTGGGTCTAAGTAAATTCCAAAAAGTGAATTCGCTGCGGCCTCAACCCATAGCTCTACAGTATTTTTTTTTATACAATTTTTTGGAATGATAATACGTGTTCTTATAAAATTTGGATCCCAGATCGATGCATTGGTGATGCCTTGTATTTCGTTCCCTTTAGGATCATATACAAGTCCTTCTCCAGAGAAATCTAGGTCTGCTACGATTATTTTATCTGCCCATTCTTTTTTTACTTTTCCGACTAAATGAAACCAGGCGCTATCCCATTCTTTACCCCATGATTCACCTTTTTGGATTGATTTATATTTTTTTTCTAGCCTATCAGTAAATGGCACTGGGTTTTTTGACCAGGAATATTTAGCTGTTAATGATTTTCTATCTTCAATTAGCATACCTTGAAGACGATTGTACCATCGTTCTATTCTAGTAATAATTATATTTGTTTCTTTTTCATTCATAAAATAAAGAAATAGTTTTTAAGATTTTTAATACTATCTACAGATTTGAATGTTGCATTTAAAAAATTAAAGAATTATTGTATTGTTAATTTTATAACAAAATAATTAATAATAATCATTTTTTACTTGGTGCATTGTTGCAAATATAATTAAATCATTTAAAAAATAAGGATTTTTATGAAAAGAAGAGATTTTTTTAAAAGAAGTATATTTGGCTTATCTATTCCATCGTTCATTTTTGGAAATTCAAAAGTCAGTAGAAATAAAAATAAACCAGTAATAATCACTACTTGGAATTATCCAAAAGCAAATGAAATAGCTCTTGGGTTACTAGATAATCATGGTAATGCCATTGATGCAGTAGAAGCTGGATGTAGAATAGTAGAAGCAGATGAAGAAAATATTTATGTTGGCATTGGAAGCCTTCCAGACGAAAATGGTAAGGTAACACTTGATTCGTCTGTGATGGATAGTAGGGGGAATTGTGGTTCAGTTGCTTTCTTGCAAAATATTATTCATCCAGTATCGGTTGCAAGGAAAGTAATGGATGATACAAAACATGTCATGCTTGTAGGAGATGGCGCCAAGAAGTTCGCCCTTTCAAAAGGCTTTAAGCATAAAAATCTTTTGACAAAAAAATCTAGTAAAGCTTGGAGAGAGTGGTTAAAAAATAAAAGGAATATGTCTCCTCATGATACTCATGACACAATATCAATGTTAGCTCAGGATCATAATGGAGATTTAGCAGGTGCATGTACTACGGGTGGTTGGGCATACAAAATGCATGGCAGAGTAGGCGATAGTCCAATCATAGGAGCTGGGCTATATGTAGATAATGAAATCGGTTCTGCGGCAGCTACAGGCCTTGGTGAAGAAGTAATAAAGATATCAGGAAGTTTTCTTGTTGTTGAGCTGATGAGACAAGGATATAGTCCAACAGAAGCTTGTGAAAAAGCATTAAGTAGAGTTATAAAAGGACACAATGGTAATCCAGATTTTCAAATAGGATTTATTGCTATGAGGAAAGATGGTGAAGTTGGATCGGCTTGCTTAAAGTGGAGTTTTGATTATTTAGTAAGTAAAAATATGAATACCAAACTTTATAAAGTTAAAGGTCTTATTAATTAAAGGGGTTTGAATGTGTATATTTATTTTTACATAATCATTGATAAAGAATTTAATTTAATTATTTAGTTCTAATATTATATTGCTCAATCTATTAATCCAGATTTCGTATCCTTTTTGATTTAAATGCACCCCATCTGAACTGAGTTTTGGTTCAAGGATATTTTCACTATTTAAGAATAAAGGATACAAGTCTACTATTCGGTGTTTTATATTTTTTATTAGTATAGAGTTGACCTCTTTGATCTGCTTATTAATACTGGGTTTATAATCTGGTTGCAGAAAACTATAATCGACTTTTTTTATTTTCATGTAATATTCATTATTGATGGGAAGGATTGTTTGAATAAAAACTGTAGTAGAGGGGCTATCTTTTTTTATTATGTCTGCAATCTTGATAATATTATTTGCTACATATATTGGATTTATATCTAGATTACTGGAATTATCTTTAAAAAACTCATTTACTCCAATTAATAGAAATACAGCGATTGGCTTATAAAAAATTATTTCATCAAGTCTATGTAATATTCCTTCTGTATAGTCGCCTGAGATACCTCTATTTACAATGTTCTTTGTAGAAAAGCTTTGGTTCCAATTTCCACCACCTTCTGTAATACTATTCCCTAAAAAAACAATTTTATTGTTACCGATTGGATTATTTTTAAATTCTTCGATTTTATTAAAATAAAACTCTCTTTGCCAAGGTAATTGATTTTTTATTTGAATGCTAGATTTTGGATATAAGTTTTTTATTGAAGGATTAAGGATAATATAGTTTGGTATTATAATGATAATTACAAATGTTATTAAAAAAAATAATAAAATGTATTTGGAGTGTTTCATAGATAATAAGCTTGATTCATATATAGTTATTTTAGATTAAATTAATGAGGATAAGTAATCTCTATATTATTTGGCGATTATAATTAGTATTCTAGTAATTATTTGATATAATTAATAAATAAAAATATAATGGATCAACCAATCAAGCAGAGTTTAAATAGTAATTGGATATTTCAAAAAAAAGAAGGAAATGAATGGCTTAATGCAATTGTCCCAGGTTGCGTTCATCTTGATCTTTTAAATAATAATCAAATTCCTGATCCATTTTTTGGAACAAATGAAAAAGAGATTCAATGGGTATCGGATGTAGATTGGATTTATAAATTAAGTTTTTATCCTGATAAAAAATTATTAGAGCGAGATAAAATAGTTTTGATATTTCATGGACTTGATACTTACGCAAAAGTATATCTAAATAGTAATAAAATTTTAGATACAAATAATATGTTTCATCCTTGGGTAGTTGAAGTTCAGGATATATTAAAAGTAAATGAGAATGAATTATTGGTTTATTTTTATTCTCCTATTAATTCAGTATTGCCAGCATTAAAAAGAAAAGATTATATATTACCCGCTGATAATGATAAGATAAAAAATACAAGCCCTTATACTAGGAAAGCACCTTATCATTATGGCTGGGATTGGGGCCCTAGCTTTGCTACATCTGGTATTTGGAAGTCCGTTGAACTTATTGGATATGATAACTGGAGGGTTAAAAGTATTCATATTCATCAAGAAAAGGTCACAAAACAAAAAGCAGATTTAATTATAAAAATGGATATCGAATCATTTATAGATAGTGATGCAGTTTTAACTATTTCCGAATTAAGCAAAGGAATTAATACGTCTGAATCAATATTCTTATCTAAAGGATTGAATATAATAAATAAAAAAATGTTTATTAATGATCCTGACTTATGGTGGCCAATTGGACATGGCGGACAAAACCTCTATGATTTTAATATTGTTTTTGAGACAAAGGGATATAATCAAACTATTAGAAAGAGGGTAGGATTAAGAGACTTCAGAGTTGATCAAAAAGCAGATCATGCAGGCACAGGATTTACTTTTGTAATTAATGGAAAGCCAATTTATTCAAAAGGTGCGAATTGGATCCCTGCAGATTTTTTCACGACTAGATTAAAAAAAGAAGACTATTATCGATTATTAGAAAGTGCTGTTAGTGTAAATATGAATACGCTTCGTGTTTGGGGAGGGGGGATATACGAGTCTGAACATTTTTATAGTATTTGTGATGAGATGGGTATTCTAGTTTGGCAGGATTTCATGTTTTCTTGTTCTCTATATCCAGGTGATAAAGAGTTTCTAAAAAGTGTAGAAAAAGAAGCTAGATATCAGGTTTCTCGTTTAAAAGATCATCCAAGTATTATTCTATGGTGTGGTAATAATGAGATTGCATGGGCCTGGCATAATTGGGGATGGAAAGATAAATATCCAAAGGATGTATTTGAAGAGGACTACAATAATTTATTTCATAAAATATTACCACGTGTTTGTAAAGAATTAGATCCATATAGATTCTATTGGCCTTCCTCTCCAGGAGATGATGATAGTCTACCTTTAATAGGACAAAATTATGGTAAAGGTGACAATCATTTTTGGGAAGTTTGGCATGGAGGCAAAGATTTTCAAGCATTTGAGGATAATATCGGGAGGTTTATGTCTGAGTTCGGGATGCAGTCTTTTCCAGATTTAAAGACCATAGCTTCTTTTTGTGACTCAAAAGAACATTACCTAGAGTCTGATACGATAAAAGCTCATCAGAAAGCTTCGCTCGGTAATCGTAATGTTAAGAAATATGTTGATATGTATTTCCCAACTCCAAAAGATTTTGCTTCTTTTGTTGTTTTAAGTCAAATTATGGCCGGAGAGGCTATAAAAAAAGCGGTTGAATCACAAAGGAGGTCCATGCCTTATTGTATGGGTTCTTTATATTGGCAATTAAATGATTGTTGGCCAGTAGCTTCGTGGTCCTCTTTAGATTATTATGGTAATTGGAAAGCACTTCATTATTTTGCTAAAGATTTTTTTAATCCTATTATTATTTCAATTACAGAGATAAAAAAAGAAATCTCTTTTTTTATTGTTTATGATAGAAATGATATAAAAAAAGCAGAACTATTAATAGAATTGTTCAATTTTAGCGGTAAGCTAAAATATTCCAAAAAAATTGTGTTTAATGTACCATCTAATTCATCAGCAAAAGTATTTTCAATTAATAAGTCTTTGATGTTGAACTCTACAAAACCAGATGAAGTTATTTTACGTAGTGCAGTTATAATTAAAAAAAAGAAAATTTTTAGTAGTGATTATATTTTTGCGAAGCCGAAAGAATTAAAATTACCTAAACAAGATTTTAGATGTAGTTATAAAAAAAATCAGGATGAATATATCATAACAATTAAAGCAGATTCATTCCTTTATAGATTTTATTTGCAATGTGCAAATGATTCAGGTGTATTTAGTAAAAATTATTTTAATATGCTCCCTGGAGAGATTGTCAAAATAAAATATTTACCATCAAAAATATTTATTAACAGTTATAATAATGAAGAGCCACAATTTAATTACAATAGCACCTTTGGATTAGTCAATAAATAATATTTGAATAGTAAATGAATAATCTAATAAATCATTTTACATCTAAAAAATCAGAAGAATTAGATTGGGCAAATCTTTCTAAATATCATGAAGAAAACCAAAAAATAATGGTTTCAAAAAAAAACCTTAATAGAATTGTTTTTATCGGTGATTCAATTACTGAAGGATGGTATGATAGTGATCCTAATTTTTTTTTAAAAAATAATTTTATTAATCGAGGAATTAGCGGTCAAACAACACTTCAAATGTTAGTCCGATTCAGGCCTGATGCTATAAAACTAAACCCAAAAATGATTATTATTAATGCAGGAACAAATGATATTGCGGGTAATACTGAGCGAGTCACATCAGAAACAATTATTGATAATATTTATTCGATGGTGGATATTGCGATTAGAAATAATATTGATGTTTCGCTGTCATCAATATTGCCTGTCTATAAATATCCTTGGAATGAAAATGTCAAAAATCCACCAAAGATTATCTCATTTATTAATTCTAATCTCAAAAAATTTTGTAAAGATAATGGTCTTATTTATATTGATTATTATTCCTCTATGGTTGATAAGAAAAAAGGGTTAAAGTCTATATATGGTTATGATGGTGTCCACCCAACAAGATCTGGCTATAAAGTCATGCAAAAAACAATTAAAAAATTAATCCCTGGAATCAAATAGGTTATTCATATGTATTATTTTCATGTTAAGAATTTTATTAAAATTTCATTATTAATATTATTGAATTCTTATTCTTTGTCTCAAGGCTTTTGGGGCAAAGAATTCCCTGAAGGGAAAATAAAATACTCTCCAAGAAAATATATTTGCTACAAAGCAAAAAATGTAGTGATTCTTGATGGTAAGATTAACGAAGAGGCTTGGGAGAATGTACCTTGGACAGATTCTTTTGTTGATATTGAAGGAAATTTAAAACCCGATCCATATTATGATACAAAGGTTAAGATGCTATGGGATGAGAATTTTTTCTATTTTGCAGCTTTATTGGAAGAGCCACATGTATGGGCGACTATAACCGAAAGGGATGAAGTTATTTTTAAAGATAATGATTTTGAAATATTTTTAGATCCGGATGGTGACACACATAATTATTATGAATTGGAAGTAAATGCACTAGAGACAGAGTGGGATCTTTTTCTTTTGAAGCCATATCATGATGATGAAAAAGTAGTTTTAGACTCGTGGGATATTCCTGGTTTAATCACGAAGGTTCATGTTGATGGTACTATTAATGACCCGACTAATATTGATAAAAATTGGAGTGTGGAGATTGCAATACCATGGAAGACTTTTATTAGTAATTATCGTTCGAAAACATACCCTAGAGAAGGTGAACAGTGGAAAGTAAATTTTAGTAGAGTACATTGGGAAACTGAGATTATTGACGGGAAGTATGTAAAAACAAATACTCCAGAATATAATTGGGTTTGGTCTCCACAAGGGATCATTTATATGCATATGCCAGATCTATGGGGTTTGGTACAGTTTACTGAATTCACGTCAGATGAAAAAAAGGTTACATTCGTTGATGATAATATTGATTTAATAAAATGGTCCCTACGCCAGCTTTACTACCGCCAGAGAAACTATTATTATAAGAATGATAAATATACGGCTTCGATTGCATCACTTAAGATAAGGAAAGCTCCTACGAAAAATGTACCATGGCCACCAAAAATAGTATTAACACCTTCTGGCTGGGAGGCTTCTTTGAAATATAGAGGTCAGCAAATTATTATACGAAAAGATGGCAGGGTATGGATTGAATGAATCTTACATTTATTGATTGGTTGATTGTTTTATTGGTTTTGGTTGCTATGATTTATTCAGTAACAATAACCAAAGGTTTGATGAAAAGTGTAACAGATTTTTTATCTGCAGGTAGGTCAGCAGGTAGATATGTCTTATCTGTTTCAAGCGGTGTTGCCGGTCTTGGTGCGATTTCCATAGTAATGTTTTTAGAGATGGGCTATGTCGCAGGTTTTTCACTTTCATGGTGGGGTTTAAGTCAAGGGATTATAATACTTGCAATTACAATGTCGGGCTGGGTGATCTATCGTTTTCGCTTGACTAGGAGTCTCACCCTTGCTCAGTTCTTTGAAAAAAGATATAGTAGAAATTTTCGTATTTTTGCAGGTATAGTAGCTTTTTTTGCTGGTTTGATCAATTTTGGAATCTTTCCTGCAGTTGGCGCTCAATTTTTTATGAATTATTGTGGATTACCTGAATCATTTTTGGGTATTCCAACGTATCCATTGGTTATGATACTATTGCTTGGTGTCGCTCTATATTTTGTTTATACTGGTGGGCAAATTGCTGTTATTATTGCTGATTTTTTTCAAGGTGTTTTTGTTACAGTTATATTATTTGTGATTGCAGTTTATTTGTTTTTTAATATTGGCTGGGACCAGGTGTCTGAGTCACTTGAACAGACACCTATAAATCTTGCTCAAAATGAAATACAAGTTTTGAGGGAGGATCCTACTTTTCAGAAATTATCTAAGGATCAGCAGGACAATAAGATTTATGATATCAATGAGAAGTATGAAAACTCATCTAGAATTAATCCTTTTAAAACGAGCCATGTCGAGGATTTTAATTTTTGGTATTTTTTAATTGGCATTATCGGTGTTATGTATGGCACTCTTGGTTGGCAGGGTTCACAGGGGTATAATTCATCAGCGAAGAGTGCGCATGAAGCAAAAATGGGATCTGTCTTAGCTGGCTTCAGAGGGCTTCCGCAGGGACTTTTTATGTTTCTTGTCCCAGTCCTAATTTATGTTTTTATGAATCACCCTGATTATCAGTCTGTTGCTGATTCGGTTAGTAGTTCTTTAGAAAGTCTTTCTACTGATACTTTGCGTAGTCAGATGCGCGCACCTTTCGTTCTTTCTGAGGTATTGCCTGTTGGGTTATTAGGAGCATTTGCTGCTCTAATGCTTGCAGCGTTTATTAGTACCCATGATACTTATTTGCACTCCTGGGGATCAATATTTGTGCAAGATGTTATAATGCCTTTTAGGAAAGAACCTTTTGATAACAAAACTCATATTACAGTTTTACGATATTCGATATTTGGTGTAGCTATTTTTATATTTTTGTTTAGTATGTTTTTTAGTCAGAGTCAGAAGATCGCTCTTTATTTTGCTGTAACTGCTGCTATTTTTTCAGGAGGGTGCGGAGCAGTAATTATTGGTGGTCTATATTGGGAGAGAGGAACAACAGCAGCCGCTTGGACAGCAATGGTTATAGGTGCTTTAATAGGAGTAGGAGGAACGTTAGTAAAACAAGTTTCGAACGAGTGGCTTCTAGACCTATCCTCTTTAAGCACAATCAAATCAATTATTTTATATTTAAAAGATATTAACGGCCAAGAATATTGGGGTATTGGTATGACTGCTTCATCGATTTCTTACATTTCAGTTTCTTTACTATTTCCGGTTGAAAAGATTAATATGGATAAATTATTAAATAGAGGTAAGTACAGTATAAGAGGTGAGGTCAATGTAGTAGACAAAGAACCAACGCTTGGGTGGAAAATCTTTGGAATGGGAAAAGAATTCACAAAAATGGATAAATTGATTTATATAATGAATTATGTATGGACCGGGATGTGGACATTAGTATTTATTATTGGCACAATATATAATGTTTCAACTCCAGTCAGTAATAGTAAATGGATGTCATATTGGAAATATTATATTTATGTCCATATGTTTATTTCTGTGATTGTTATTATATGGTTTACAATAGGTGGGTTTAATGATTTGAAAAATATGATTCAAAGATTAGAGTCTGATAAGCGTGACCACAAAGATGATGGGTGGGTTAATAGCTAAGAATTAATACTAATGAGATTAAATAAAATAATAGTTTTCATATCATTTATTTTTTTGTTTTGTTGTTCAGATTTAAATCAGCAACTAGTAATTGCTGGTAAAAATAAAAAAGAAATAAATACAGCTTTAAGCGAGGTTCCAAAAAATCAGCTTGAAGGTATGAAGTGGTTAGTAAAACACATGCCTGATCAAGATTTAAAAACAGTTACTTCAGAATTTTTAATTGAAAATTGTAACTTAGCATATAAAGCTTGGAAAGAATCTCCTTGGGGTCATGATATTCCAGATTCAATTTTTTATGAATATATTTTACCGTTTGCTAATTTAAATGAGAAGAGAGATGATTGGCGAAAGGATTTCTATAATAGGTTCTTTAATATGACAAAAGATGCTTCATCTTCCTATGAGGCAGCTACTATCATAAATAATAAAATGTTTGATGCAATTGGTGTGAAATATTCTACTAAAAGGTTAAAAGCTGATCAATCTCCATATGAAAGTATGGCATCAGGTTTAGCATCGTGTACTGGACTTAGTTTTTTATTGATTGATGCTTGCAGGAGTATTGGTGTCCCTGCGCGTTTTGTTGGTACTCCATTGTGGTATAATAATTCAGGGAATCATTCTTGGGTGGAAATATGGGATAATGGATGGCATTTCACTGGAGCTTATGAGCCAACTGGGCACAAATTGAATGAAGGATGGTTTTCTAATTTGGCAGCACGAGCGGTAGAAGGACATTCAAAGTATGGGATATATGCAGCTACATGGGGAGAGTCAGATTTATTTTTCCCGATGAATTGGCTTCCAAATGTCAAAACCTATAATGCTATTGATATTACTTCACGATATATAACAAACATAGACAGCAATTTAGTCCCAATAAAAATAAGAGCAGTTGATTCAAATGGGAAGCGACAACAGTTACAAGTAAAAGTAAAAGGAGGTAATAATTTTTATTTTGAAGGTTTTAGTAAAGATGAAACATGTGATTTTAATGACCACTTGACACTAATGCTACCAAAAGGTGAAAATTTTACTATTAAAGTAGGCAAACACATCCAAAAAATCAGAGTAAAAAAAGAAGAGATAATTGACTTGAAACTAATTAATTAAATGTTTGAAAAAATAAAGAAAGAATATAGCAAGAATGGATATGCTATTATCCGGAATATAATTGATGCAAACTTAATTTCAGAAGTTCAAGGCCATGTAAATTGGTTAAGTAAAAAATACCCTTATATTCATCCAGAGTCGTTTCATCATCATTTATTAGTTCATGACCCTTTTATCCATCATTTGTTAAATAATAAAAATTTATTGGATTTAGTAGAGCAAATCATTGGTCCTGATATTGCAGTTTTTGGTACTCATTATATCGCAAAAAAACCCTATGATGGAAAGCCAGTTGGCTGGCACCAGGATGGCTCATACTGGTCTTTAAAGCCGATGAAGGTTCTTTCTTTGTGGTTAGCGGGCACAGATTCAACAGCTGAGAACGCCTGTATGAGAGTAATCCCAGGAACCCATAAAAAAAAGTTATTAAAACCATCTGAGATGATTAATCTGAATACGGAGGATTTTGTTTTAGACTTAGCGATACATCCTGATGAAATTAATTATATAGATGCTATAAATATAGAGCTCAAAGCGGGAGATATATCAATCCATAATCCATTAATAGTGCATGGTTCAAATCCTAATGTATCTAATAAGTGGCGAATCGGTCTTACAATTCGGTATATCCCTACTTCTACTTATGTTAATAAAAAAGATTGGAAGTGTATTTTGTTAAAAGGGAATTCTACAAATGGAATAAAAAATAATTATATTAAAAAGCCAGTCTTTAATCAAAAAAATCATATGCCTTTTATCGGTCAAGAATTTTATTATTAATTATCTAGATCAATTATTCAATTTTACCATATTTATTTAATTTGTATAAATTATTTATCGAGAAATTAGTTTTTTCATAAATGAGATTACGACCATCTTCAAGTGTAACTTTTTAATAGATATAGAATTGTAAAGTTCTATTTATAGAGTATTGTTTAATTGATATACTCAAAAAATATTATGAGGTTAATTAAGTTTTAATTTTCAGAATAAAAACTATTTATATAAGGCTTGAGTAATTCAATCGCTTCATCCGCATTTTGAACAATTTTTATATTTTCAAAATCAGATTTATCAATTAAATGTCTTTTTAATGGCTCTGATTCCATCCAACCCAGAAGACCATTCCACATTTCTCCTAATAAAATTATCGGTCTTTCGGATATATGACTTACTTGTATTAATTGCCAAGTATATAATAACTCAAGGATTGTACCTATCCCACCAGGAGTAACTATAACAGCGTGACTGATTCGCATAAATTCATCTAGCCTTGATGAAAATTTTTTATGATGATAAGTAATGTCTAAATGCTCATTCGGAGCAGTTTCAAAAGGAAGATCAATATGTAGTCCAAATGACTTTGTTTTTGAGCCACCATCCTTTGCCCCAGCGTTAGCTGCTTCCATTAAACCAGGTCCTCCACCTGTTACAACATCAGTTTTATTTTGTGCTAGCTTTTTAGCAAGTTCATAAACCTGGGCATATTCATTTGTTTTGGTTTTAATTCTTGCTGATCCAAAAATGCTAACCCTGTAATAATCTGTACCTATTTCTGTTACTAATGAATCTAAATCTGCGACTATATTATTTAATTGCTGAATTTTTTTTGACAGAAATTTTCGTACCACTTTTTCTTTTATTTGCATAAAAACCTTTACCTTTCATATAACATTGGGCGACCTATAATATACTGAGACTTACTAAATTAAATTTGATCTTATTTAACTTAAAGGTACAAAAATAATGAGTAATGCGCTGCTTTTGTTATAATTAAATTATTTTCATAATACAATTAATCTAAAAGATAACTTAAAATTATAAATATATACGTCTATATGGATTACTAAAAGAGTGCGATAGATAGTTTTAATAGAATCTATTTGAACTGATTATAATAAATCGCTATAATCAGTGCTTATTCGTGCAGATTTTTGTTTATGGTCTGATAGAATATTTGATAATAGATTAGAACAACTTAAAAATAAAATAAGGTATAAATATGAATGACGATAGTATATATGATGATATACACTTAACTAAAAGAAAAACTATTACGAATGGGGAGAAGTACAACTTTTATATATATAAAATGCTTTCACTTGAAAAAAAATTTTCAAATGGTAAATTTGGTAAAGGTGATACAGTTATTAGCCAAATTAAAAATTATCGACTTCAAGATGATGAAAGTGAAGATATGCTAGAGGTTAAACTTAAATGTTCGAAAAAAATCGATGACACAATAAATGGATTTACTCCAGGTGATAGTAAAAAAATATTTGATAAATGTTTAAAAGATTTAGAAAAAAGAGGAATGGTTAAAGTCTGATTTAAGATATTATTTTTTATATCACACCCCACGTTTGTGGGGTTTTTTGTTTATAGCTTCCATATACATTATATTGTCACTATTGGTAGAGAATTTATTCTAATGAATCGTTTGGTGTATATTTCATATGGTAATAACAACTTTGTTTTATAGTAATTCCTAATTGTATATATGTTTTTTTATCAAAAAAATTTAAAAACTATTATTTACTTTCTTTTTTTATTGGTTTCTAATTTGTTTACTCAAAATCTGGATAGTCTGTCTTTCGGTGATAATAATTCTTTAGATATAGCAACATGGAATATCGAATGGTTCCCAAAAAACGATCAAGTTACGATTGATTATGTTTCTGAAATTATTGAAAATTTAGATTTAGACATTATTGCAATACAGGAGCTAGACGATACAATTATGTTTGACCAAATGTTAAATGATCTACAGGCATATACTGGGTATTATGAATCAAGTTGGTTTGCAGGTTTAGCATATATCTATAAAACCGGAACGGTGGAAATCAATGATATATATGAAATTTATACTACTTCATCTTATTGGAACGCATTTCCTCGATCTCCTATGGTAATGGATATTGATTTTATGGGAGAGAATTATTTTATAATTAACAATCATTTTAAATGTTGTGGCGATGGTATAGTTGACTTTGATGATATAACTGATGAAGAAAATAGGAGATATGCTGCGATAAATCTTATTAAAGAATACATTGATAATAATCTTGAAAATAGTCGAGTAATTGTTTTAGGTGATTTAAATGATGATATAGCTGAAGCGCCAGCAAATAATATATTCCAGGAAGTATTAAATGATTCAGTTAATTACTTTTTTGCAGATTTAGAGATTGCCCAAGGAAATAGTTCTGAATGGTCATATCCGAATTGGCCTTCTCATCTTGATCATGTTTTAATCACTGATGAATTATTCCAGGGGACAAATAGTTTTGAAGTGCGAGTAATTAAGATAGATGAATATCTTGATGGTGGTTGGAATGAGTATGATCAAAATATTTCAGACCATAGACCTGTTGCAATAAAGTTTAATTTTAATCTTAGTTCCCTTTATGATATCAATGGTGATGGTATTTTAAATAATGCTGACTTTATATTATTATTATCTTTTGTTATAAATAATAATGGATCAATAAATCTCGCAGATATTAATTCTGATTTAGAAATAAATATTTTTGATTTATTATTTTTATCTGATTTTCTTCAAAATATGTAAATAAATAAAATTTATTAGTCTATCAGATTTCGATTTTGTTGAGTTTCTAAATTATAGAATGATAGGTAGATTTAGATTAGTTATGAAAAAAATAATAATAGTGTCAGCTACTTCTGGAAATAATTTGACTCTTGCTAAAAATATTGGAGAATTATTTGATTTAAAAAATGAAATAATCACATTAGAAGATTACCATCTACCTCTATATACTGGAAAATTCAAATTAGAAAATCAAACAATAATTAATGACCTCTGCGAAAAAGTTGTTAATGCTAATGGCTTTGTTTTTTGTGGTCCAGAATATAATGGTGGGTCTGCCCCAATATTAACAAATGCAATCACTTGGATTTCAGTCACAACAGATTATTGGAGAGATGCTTTTTCAGATAAAATTGGATTAATTGCTACTCATAGTGGCGGTAACGGGAATAGCTTTTTATCCACTTTCAGGCAGCAATTAGAATTTATGGGTGTAATTGTTTACCCAAGATCAATTGTAGTAAACAAAAGCAAAGAATTCAATGTAGAATCGAGTAAAAAAATTATAGATAGATTCCAAAAATTATTATAATTGATAATACTTTGAAAAGATTGAGAGCTTAAAAGAAAACTTCCTATTAAGTTGAAGGATTGATACGAAATTCAATATTATAGAATAACAAGCCCTATTTTTTTCATAAGACTTATTATTCTATAATATTAATATTTAGATTTAAAACAGTCCAAATGCTCCTCTATATTTTGCATCGTAAAAATGGTCACTCATTCTGCCTCTCATCTTGTTATATCCAAAGAGGCCTTGTTTTCCGCCATGCATTATGAAGTCTGTGCTATGCGGGGAGTAGAAATATGCAGCTAACAATGTTGAATATAGCTTACCTTGTTCGGTAGAGGATTTTATACTTTTACTCATTCTGAATTTTGAAGGATCTTTTACAACAAAATATTCACCAGATGAGCTAGAGCTAATATAGTAACCAACTGGAGGCTTTATAATTGATAGTGCAGACTTATCACCTAAGAAAGCTATGTCATAATCATAAGTCGATGATACATCATATTGCTGATCACCGCTTTGAAGTGTTCCTGCTATTTTGGTTCTTTTTGCATCATCCCTCATGTTTTCAGGTAGAAGCTTAGACGCTAATTTTTTTGCAATAGAAATTTTTTCTTTATAAGTAGCATATTCCATAATTAAACGAGATTTATCTCCATTTGATGCAATAATATCACATTCTAAAAGATCAGTATACCTTTTAAACCATCTCCACCATATCAGGCCTTTTACTTCAGTTACAGATTCACACTCACATGTTGTTTTATCACCATCAACTATTACATCAAAAGTATATCCACGTGTATATACTCTTTTACCAAGTTTTTTGGATCTTAGATTTTGAGTGTAATCTGACTGGAGGTTTTCAATTGGAATATTATCTCCTATTGTTCCAAATTTTAGCCATCCACTTTCGCTACGTTCCTGATTTTTTGTTTTGGATTGAAATACCGATTCTTTTACTTTTTGAATCATAAAAACTTTATTCATATCTTGTCTAACACCATCAAAATTATCGGGTGTGTCGATACTTAATAAAGCAGCATTATCTTTAATTTCTTTTTCTATTTTTTTCAATTTATCTTTGGCACCCCCAAAAGCTGCAGAAAGCTTTCCTTGTGAAAATAGAAAGTTGAAAGTCATTGTGAATAATAATATGTATTTTATCATTGATTTTTCTTTTTATCTCATTTTAGTTACATACTAATCGCTATGTATTTTAATGAATATTTTTATATATATTTTTTTTATTTTTAAAATTATCCTTATGTATTATTTTTAAATAACAAAATTGAGGAGTATTTAGAATGGCTGATGATAAAAAAGAAATGAATGCTGAAAATGATAATGAGGAGCAAAACCAGACTGCTCCTGCAGTTGAAGAGAGCCAAGAGGCTAGCACACCAGATGTAGAAAACAAAGAAGCAACGGTTGATGATGAGCCAAAAGAATGGCTTGTTACTTTACTCTTATCTTTTTTTCTCGGTTTCTTAGGAATTCATAGATTCTATACTGGGAAGACTGGGTCAGGTGTTGCAATGCTACTTACTATGGGTGGTTGTGGTATTTGGTCATTTATCGATTTCATTATGATCCTTCTAGGTAAGTACACAGATGCTCAGGGGCGCCCACTTAAAAAGTAAATTCTTTTTTTTGAAAATATTCGCAAGGGTTTCCGTTTTATTGACCATTCCTTTGGTAATTATTATGTTCCCAAAAAACATGATTTTTGATGGGCAAACAATATGTCTATTTAAAAACATTTTTGAGTTTAATTGCCTTGGTTGTGGTATTACTAGAGCAATATTTTTAGTTTTTGAAGGTGATTTATTTGGTGCTTGCAGGCTCAATCTAGGAGTTTTAGTAGTGTTGCCAATTTTGGTTTCCTTATGGATTGAATTAATCTATAAGGAAGTCAAATCACTTCGTTTTTTATTTCTATAGGTATTCTTTTATATTAA
>CEOP01022611.1_pt1 | contig 21687 bp, 13 predicted proteins | sample 361301 | NCBI WGS metagenome assembly CEOP01 (sample SAMEA2619548, study PRJEB7988) | marine metagenome | biome: marine biome (ENVO:00000447); feature: deep chlorophyll maximum layer (ENVO:xxxxxxxx); material: "saline water (ENVO:00002010), including plankton (ENVO:xxxxxxxx)" | depth 55 m
GAGGATCCATTTGATGGGGTTGGTACTGACGATATAAAACTTAATTTTCCTACTATGCTAGGGCCGAGTACCGTTCAAAATTAAAATAGCTACTAGTTAGCTACAAATTATACAATCCAATGAATCCTTTATTGACGCTAAAAATAATAAAAGGTGTATTTGCTATTTTAGACTTATTTGTATGGGCTAGGGTTATAATTAGCTGGATTCCACATAATCCATATAATGAAATAACGCAGACAGTTTATAAAGTCACAGAACCTATTTTAAAACCTATAAGAGAAATTATCCCTTCTTCATCAATAGGAATAGACATATCTCCTTTTATATTACTACTAGTATTAAATTTAGCTGAGTCTATGGCGCTTAGGGCATTTATATATTAATTTTATTGGAACTATATTTTTTCTTTACAATATTTTTACTAACTGATGTTTAAAAAAATACTATTCTTACTAGCTGCTCTCACGGTTTTTTCTTGCGAAAATTCTACAAAAAATAACAATGAAACACTTCCTGTTATAAAATACATGAACAATGGTCTTGAGAGAGAGTATCTACTTTATATACCATCATCAGCAAAACAAAACAGTCCTCTTGTGTTTGTACTTCATGGATTGGGTAGTACCAATACTACAATAATGAACTACAGTCAGATGAATAAAGTCGCAGAAAAAAATGGTTTTGCAGTTTGCTATCCTCAAGGATCAAAAAGTTCGGAAAAGTCGATGTATACTGAAAAAGGTAGCCCTTTTTGGAACGTTGGCTATGAGATTCATAAGAATGAAAAAGTTGACGATCTTGATTTCATCACATCACTTGCTAAACATCTTCAGAAAAAATATGGTTTTGACTCTGAAAAAACATTCTGTTCTGGAATGTCTAATGGTGGAGATATGAGCTATCTATTAGGCTGTCAAGCACCAGACATATTTAAAGCAATCGCTCCAATCACAGGATGTATGATGGGCTGGATATATGAAAGCTGTGATCAAAATAACCCTGTACCCGTTTTCCAGGTACATGGTACAGCTGATAATACGACTTACTATAATGGTGATGAGGACAATAGTGATAAATGGGGTGCATACATGGGTGTAGAAAAATCAATAGCGCTTTGGACCAAACGAAATAAATGTGAGACCATGAAAATTGATACACTTCCAGACACTGATCTAAATGATGGCAGCATTGTTGTTACTTATAAATACTCAGATGGCATTAATGGGAATCAAGTCTGGTTTTATAAAGTCATTAATGGCGATCATGAATGGCCGCCAGGTTGGCCTCAACAATCTGGTAATGGTGACCTCAACACTAGTGAAGAGATTTGGAAATTTTTCATGATTGATATGAAAAACAGAGGTCTATTATAATCTTTTTATAGCTTAAAAGTAATACCAAGCTGAGTACTTAGCCCAAGAATTCCCAAGTCAGACACTGAATAATCAATCATAAATCTATATGGAATTAATGGAAAACTCTCTGATGAAAACCCAATTCCCCAAGACCAATTAGTATCATATAATTCAGAATAAGATGATTCGCCTTTCTTGTCGATATTGGTATCATCTATAGAATCACTAAATTGACTATATTCGTGCCTGAATCCAGTTCTTAAATAAACAAGGTTTGCTATTTCAAACTCTAGACCAGCAAGATAACAAGGATTCAAATCTCTTGAATCATAATAATCAGTATTGATGGTAACCTGCATTTTATTGCTTTTAAACATTGATTCTGGACCTACTGGCTTTATTGATAGACCGACTCTGAATGCCATAGGTAAAGGCCAATCTTCCGTACGTAAATTTGCAATCACATTAGGGTTACCATCGAGGTCTTCATATGCATCTACATCTACTTTTTGATCTGTACCGTTTAAACGCATTTTTGTTCCGAAATTTGTGATTGCCATTCCTATCTTTAATCCAGAAAACCTTGTTATATATTGTGATCCAGCATCAACTGCAATCGCACTGGCAGATGTAAAAGATATAGATTCTTGAACTACTTTTAACTGGAAACCCGCGTTGAAACGATCGCTCATTTTTTTTGCATATGTAAAACCTATAGCAATATCAGTAGCAGTAAATGTTGTTCCAGTCCCCTCAGGTTCAAACTCAGTGGTCCTACTCATTCTCCCCATATCTAAATAGTTGACACTAAAACCAATATGGCCAATTTTCCCACCGGGGAACACAACAGCAAAGTAACTGTGTTTTAAGTCTAATATCCAATCATTCTGATTTATAGAAAATTCAACTCCACTAGCATTAGCAATACCTGCTGGGTTCCAGAACATACTATTTGGTCCATCTATATTACCAACAATAGCACCACCCATAGCGGCTGCCCTTCCGCCAACACCAATTTTCAAAAAATTAGCAGCAGAAGTTCCAGAATTATCAAACTGGGCTGATAAAAAAGATACCCATATCAACATAATAGATAATACTCGCATCACTTAATCACCGCAAACTTTCCGATAAACTCTTTTCCCTTATCAAACCCACCTGAAACAACATGAAAAACATATACACCGAACGCAATATCCTGATTGTTGTAGGTGCCTAAATTCCATGCTTCAGTGCTAGGGCCCCTATAACCAAGACTTGAAGGATTATGTTCTAAAAGCTGAATCAAATCTCCAGCAGTATTATAAATCCTAATAACACACTCTTCAGGAAGATGAGTGAATTGCAATTCTTTACTATAGGAAACACGCTCATATAAAGAGGTTACAATATATGGATTTGGCACAACTTTGATTTTATCAAGGTCTCCATCTTCGAGTGTATTTTCATCACTGCTAGTAGAAATAACATACTGATCAATACCTGGTATTAAAGGATTTGCAATATAAATTCGAAAAACATCACCCTGATTAAAATATGATTCTTGTTCTTCCAAATTAATTACCCATCCCATTTTATCAGTATCCATAGCATAGTCTAATATCTCTGATGTAGAGTAAATAGTATATGCAGGTATAAACTGAAAACTTGTTTTAAACCTAAAACCAAATATCCATGATGTATCAACCGTAACAATATTAGAAGAGAATAAAGAGTCTAAAACCATGACACTATCCATACTCCAAATTTTCCCAATAGGCTTTTCCGTACCGACTGATTGATAAATAGAAAGATTTATCTGTCTATTATTCTCAATATCCCAAAGCTCAAAAGGGACAAGCACAGTATCAATATCTTGCATACCATATAATGTCAAGATATTATAGTAAGATGCGACAGAACCGCCTTGCGTAAATCTTAATTCTAGATCATTCCATAAATCTGACAGCTTTGGATTAGCGCCTAGTTCTCCTATACTACTTGCTGGTAGAGTATTTAGATAGCTTTTCCATGTTTTTTCAGTTGCACTAGGATGTCCGAGCCCATTAAATACAACTGAACTTGCTGTATTTTGATCGAAAGGAATAAAAGAAGAAGAATCTTCTTCTTCAATCTCCCATTTAGCACCTGAGAATGAAGGAATAAACCCATCAACGACATGCTGAACTTCAGAAGAAATGTCTGTTTCGTTATTTATAATTGTGTCTCCATTATCTAAATTAATTAGAGACCAGAATCTTGAGTATGTCGTATCATAATTTTCTATCTCACCAGTACTAATATCTATAGAATCTATATTTTGATGGAAATCAATTTGGTAAGAATACCCTTTGCTCTTTAAATCATCTAATGTTACCTCATCATGCCCAAGTATCTGAATAACAAATGGATCTGCATTTATTGCATTAAAAGTTGCAGTTGCTAGACCATTATGAGTAATACTTAAAACGCCACCTCTATCTAAACCAGCTGCCGAAACCTGAGGAATCAAGGCGACAGTATTATCATTTTTAATAGACGCATCTTTCGCCTTCGAATTTTCCATTGGATCAACAATTGCACCGGCCCAATTATCAGGACCATCGTAAGCAGTGACTGCATACCAGTATTCATAACCATTAATTATATTTTCATCTATAAATGTGTAGTGTAATCCAGACTCTGAACCTAAATCATAATAAACTAAAGGGTCAGACATTGTGTAAGCGCCTGAAATTCCATCTGTTAGATCATAAATAGCTAGAGGCCGATAAATATCAGTTGGATTACCATTAAGGTCAGTCACAACATTACCCCAGGTACTTCCTCGATCTGTGCTACGATAAACTCGGTAACCTTGAAACATATTATTGCCAGTTACAGGGTCTATTGAATCTTCACTCCTTTTATCCCAAAACAATACCACCTTATGATCATCCTGCTGAGCACGCACGAGTGGCTGAGTTGGAGCCTTTGGGCTAGAGCAATTATTATCATATAACGATTGAAAAACTTTTGCGTTCCTAAGTAGATCCGCCTCGTTAATTCCTAAAAAATCAGCAAAGGTAAAAACAACAGACTCTCCAGGGGCAACGTTAAGCGCAGGGATTGTTTCACCATTCGAATTAATATGCTCTGGACCTCCAGAGGCCATAACCCATGTACAGTTCGGACCATATGTGTAGGATTTATTATACATATCAGAAGAATGCGGGTCAATATTATCTGGCTCTTCTATTCCACCAAGAAGTTGCAAGTTATATGCCTCAGCATCACTCTGAGTATCATTCTCCCAGGGTACCGTGTGAAATGCCGAAACACCATAGTCTGTGGTATTGCCCTGGTTATCATAATAGGTACACTCCAAAAATTTTACTCCTGCCCACGCAACGCCTGATGAACGGAAGCCCTCTGATTGATCATCTGCATCGTACATAATTGCTAAATTTTCTAAAAGATGTGCGTCAGTTGTATCAGAAATTTTCTGATTTATATTAGGATCATTAGGAGAGATAAAAACACTTAAATCATCGGTCCACTCATTCCAGCCCTGTTCAGGCGTGTCTGGGTCACTATTAACACCAAAATAAAAATCTTTGAGAGTGTCTTTACCCACGTTTGTCATTTTCTGAATAAAAATAAACCCATCATTTCCAAAGGTATTACTATAATTAAGTACCCAAATATCAATCCGTATATCCAAAGGTCCTGCACCATTATTACTCGCAAAAGTATTTCCATAATCAGGATCATTGTCTGTAACAACAAAATATGCCTCCCTGTCTGCTTGGACACCAATACCACAAGGTGCATCTGGAAAACCATCTGGCCCTAATACTGACTCTACTCTTGGGAAATACAGTGTGTCAGATGGAGCCTTAGTGGCATCATAGATAACAGACATAAAAGTATCGGCAGTGGCTGTCTCTATTGGCCACTGATCAGGCCATGAATTAGGTAGATCACTAAATGCAATTCCAATATTTGCATCTGTATCAACATAACCTGCATCATAACCTGCAAGAGGCTCAAATTCCTCATCGTGGTCTCTTGCTGAATACATAGTCCCAACGCTAAATGATGGTACACCATTTTTTAATGCACCTGCTACTGGGGCCGCTGTCCAGTAATATGTACAACAACCATCCTTTAACATACTTCCAGCAGGGAATTCATGGTTTAAACCCCATGGGTCATATCCATAGATTCCGGTATTTTGAAGCCTCAAAACGACATTTCCTTTATCTAGAACACTTCTTTTCCTATCTTGTGCACTAGAAGCTTTCTGAGCGTTTCTACTTGTATCTAACTTCGCGATATATTTTTGATAATACTCCATCTTCGTGAGTCTTTCTGTTTGCGTATGAACATTAGAGATCCAAAGAAAAAAGAAAATGTAAATAAATTTTTCTCTCATATTACCTACTGATACTTATACCCAGTTCAATATGCCGAGGCGCGCTAATATAATATGGCTTCCAAACGACCATTGGCGATTGACCCGAATCAAGAGTAGCATCTGGTTCTCCAGTAGTATTATCGACAGCTAGTACATTTTCTTTATTGAATAGATTTGTTATATCTGCAAAGAATCTGATGTCATATCCCATCATTTTTCTATCATAAAAAAGTTTAAAATTTGTATTAGAGGTAGAGGGCATTCTTCCAGAATATTGTTCGTCAATGGGCCTTGCCCGGGCATCTTCTGGCGTATAAGGGAGCCCACTTCCATAGCTTGAAATAGCACTAAGACCGAGACCATTTGGTGTAAAATAATTTATTCTAAAGTTTAAAGTATGTGTTTGATCCCATGGCATCGTATATGTTCGATTAAAATCTCTCCAATCATAACCACTTGCCCATTCTGCAACATACCAGTGATAATCAGGCGTTGGCGCATTTCCCTCTGCCCTAGATAGTGTGTAATTCAAATCCCAGTCAATTCCATTAGAAAATAGTTTCTTCAAGGTAAACTCAAGCCCGCGTGAATTTGCATAATCCATATTCTCATATATTGCATATTGACTTGGGTCTGCATCATACCTTTTGGAAGCGATATAGTCAAACATATCCTTATAATAAAGATTAACAGTGAGAAGATATTGATTGCCTACCCGAGTCCGGAGACCCGTTTCATATTGTACAGAACGTTGTGGCTTAACATTTGGCGTTCCAACTTCTGGTATATACCAATCAGTAATATTATATGGAAATGGATAGTAGGGGTTACCATACAAAAAATCCTTTGCTAATGAATTAGCGGCATCAGACCAGCCAGGTGGTGAAATTCCTTCGCCCATATAATTTGAATAGTTATACATATTTACTAAATCAGGAAATTGATAAAACTGACCATAAGAGAAATGAAAAGCAGTCCTGTCTGTGATTGGGTATCCAACTCCGAGTCTCGGGCTCCACTGCTCCTTCACAGGTGCTTTTGGCGCATTCTGAAATTTGGTCATATCACCATTAACATCACGCTCTATGTATCCCCAGGCTAATGTTTCTTTTTCACTAGGCGTCAATAGATTCAAGCTACTAGGAGTAATTATTTCACTAACGCCTTCATCATTTACATATTTATAACCCAATTCTTTTGTTGGGTCCGGGTAGGTGCTATTTGGATCGAGCCTATCGTACCTTATACCAAGATTAATAACGATATCATCATATTCTATTTTATCTTGTATATACCAGCTACCCGATTTTGGTTTATGATTCCACATAATAAAACTTGCATCAGAAGAGTTACCAAAAAAACCACCGCCAATTCCAGAAGCCCAAAATTCGCCTATATCATATTGCCTTGATTCCACACCAGATTTAAGCTGATGTAAATCATTATATTGCCAAGTGAGAGTTGCTCCAATAGTGGTATAGTCTGAGTGATACCACCAATAATCTTGACTTGTAGACCTAGCCGTTCTAACCGTATCGCCATAGTTGTTATAAATAAGATAATCGCCCCAAAATTCATAACTTGAAGTCCCATCATATGAAACCTCACTTGTTGATGGAGGGTCCACACCAAAACTATAATTATTATTACCATCCATATCACTATATGGCTCTTCATCAGGAAATCCATCTCCATCTAAATCTATCATATTCCATATTCCATCATTATTCCAATCACTAAAGTATTCGCCACTATCCCATATACCATTACCATCAGCATCATTCCAAAATTCAGCAGCGTGCTTACTCCATGCACCATCTCCATTTAAATCTTTGAATGGTTCAGCATAATAACTAAGCCATAAAAACTCATCACCTCCAGATAAAGAAGAGGGGACATATCCCTCCCAGTCATCCGGTATAGTAAATATTTTTGAATAAAGCTCATGCTTGTCATTTAGATTAGGCTTAAATCCATTCCACTGCTCTCTTTTATACCTATGATACTTGATATCAAAAAACATATTCTTTGAAATTGTGTAAGAACTTTTTAATTGAAAATCACGTGTACGGTCTAGCCCTGTAGAATTCATCTCTGGTATGAGCCTATAGTCCATCGAAAATCCTTTTGCCGTAGAGTAAAAATTATTTAATGATGCTACAATCTTTAGTTTCTGCATCGGTCTTAGAACTAATTTTCCATTATACCGCATTTGACTATTAAACGTTTTATTTGTTTCAACAGCACCTTTAACTAGAGGCACTGGATTATCTTTTCCATCAGCTGAGATATCTGCTACAGCAATAATATCTCCCTCTGATTCATCATAAACCCCATCGCCATCAACATCTTGCTTTAATATATCCCAGGGGAGTTTATTCTTCCACATTGAAGTGCGAGTATCTAAAATATCGCCATTAAAAAATATGGTTGCTAGATTTGGCCTAGACGGTAATAAAGGACCACTAAATGTTGCCTCCATCCTTGATAGGCCTTGATTATGATAGCTTGGATTTAAGAGTAGGTCTGATACACCTCTTAAATTCCAAGAATAGTCAGACTTTCCCTCTTTGGTTACAATATTAATCACACCACTGGTTGCCTCACCATATTCAGCATTAAAAGCACCTGTTATCATTGATATCTCAGAGATAGCATTTCTAGAAATATCAAGCCCCATATCTCCATATAGAGCATCTTCAACAACGAACCCATCTACTAAATAAGTTATCTCTCCAGCTCTTCCACCTCTAAAATGATATCCTCCACCTACGATATAATTCCCGCCATGTTGCTCGAGGACACCTGCCATTGTAGATAGCACATCTGTAATATTATTAACTGGCATATTATTTATAGTTGCACTCTCAACGGTTGTAGTTGTGGCAGTTTGATCCTTAACTATTACTGGTCTTTTTGCTTCAACGATAACCTCTTCTCCCTCAACGACTGCAATATTCATATCAAAATCAAGAGTTGTAGTTCGATCGGCATTAATCACAACATCATTCATCTTGATTGTCTTATAACCCACATAAGAAACAACTACAGTGTATGTCGCTGCAGGAACATTTATAATAAGGTAACTACCTTCCCCATTAGATGCTGTTCCTATTGCAGTCCCAGATAAATAAATATTAACACCAACAAGAGGCTGATTGCTTTCTGAGTCTATAATCCTACCTCTAATTTTACCAGTTGAGCCAGCTAAAAGAGGGATAATTGACACTAATAAAAGCGTTATTAATAGATATAAACGTTTAACCATTTGTGTCATATGCATTAAAGTTCTTTGAATATATTAGTTTTAATAATAAGATAGTAGGTCAAAGAATATTCACACTATAAAAAGGAGAAAATCAAATGGCAAGTACAATCAAACCTATTATAAAAGTTTATATCATATTTAGCCTATTATTCAATACACTAATTTTCTCCCAAGATCAATGCCCACCTGCATTTATTAGCGGTGTGCCACTAGACCAGAGTGTCGCTCTTTCATGGGAAAAGCCAGACACACTAAGTGGCTATGGGGTAGAAGTTTATTCACAATGTTTTACAATTTGTAGCAGTGAAGGAATGACAATCGAACACATAGGCCAGGATAGCTCAGGAGGATGGTTCCGAGATAATGATGGTGTTGCCATTGACTGTGATACAGATATGTATGCATGTAGTGATGCCTCTAATGAGTCCTGGATAGAAGAACAATTTGGAGCATATGCAGCCTGGTCTGATACTACAGCCCCAGCAAACAGCCGCATGAGCACTGCCCTGATTGACTTAAGTTCATACTCCGAGGCGACACTGTTTTTCGATGAATATATTGACTATAGTAGTTTCGCTCATGATTCAAACTTTGTAGAAATATCAACAGATGGAATAAACTGGACAACTATATACTACTCAAACCCTCTTACGCTTGGAGACGGATACTTTTCAAACATGATAGATCTCTCAACCTATGCTGGACAATCAATATATATCGGGTTTCGTTATTATGATCTAATTGGATATGGATGCAATTGGTATGTTGATAACATCCGCGTATTTGGCAGCGACGGAAGTGGGTATACAGATCCGTGTGGAACACTACTTGGTTATAGAATATATCAAGATGGAAATATGATAGCGTTCGTTGAAGATAATCAGTACACCGCTACTGGCCTTACTAATGGAGTGAATTATTGTTTTAAAGTAAGCGCAAATTATAGTGGAGGTGAGTCAGAATTCGCATCTGAGTCATGCTATGCACCAATTGATCCTTTTATTCTTTCACAATCATCTTTTAGCGATACTCTAGACCCCTCTGCACAAGAATATAGTAAATTCGAGTTCACTTTAATTAACCTAGACACTACCGCACATTCATTCTCTTTTGAATCGGATGGTATGGTAACGCAAACAGCAGAAAACACACTATTAAGTAATTCTTTTGAAACTCAAGAGACATCGACCAACTTTTTTGATGCTCAAGGTTATTGGGGATGGGGCACTCCAGAAACTGCAAATGGCGAGTGGATTGAATACCCTAATAATTCTGGTGGATTTTTCTTTTTTAATGATGCAGAGTACTATTATACTGGAACCAATTATGGTTACGTCCCAACTGATATAATCTTACAGTCTCAGGCAATGCCATATAATGGTGATGGTCCAGTATTTTTCATAGCTGATATCTATTTCTTACAGCCATTCGGTGATTGTTCAACAGGCGACCAATATGCAGAGAGTGGAGCCATCGTTGTGTCTACTGATAACGGTGCTACATGGACAGTAGTAGATAGTACAATTTCTACAAAGCTTGAGTGGGATGGGTATCTAGCAGTAGACTGGCAAGATGCAAATTGGCATACAATGTCATTTGATATAACACCTTTTATAAGTCCCGGGATTTTTACTGTTGGTATACACTACACGGATTGTGGTGGAAACTTCGCATATGGTATGGCTGTAGATAATATAAAAATTGTTCAAGGCGATAACTCTAGCTGGCTAACGATGGAAAGAACCGCAGGAGAGATTGCTGCAAAAGATACCATGACAATGTCTTTAACAATGATGCCTCGAGAAGATCAAAACCAGATAATTACCTCAGAATTATCTGTTGGCCCGAACGCTACATTTGATATTGATATATCCATGATAACCAACCCTGATGCTCTAGATATTGATAATAACACTATACTAAATAAATTCACTTTAGAGCAAAATTATCCAAACCCTTTTAACCCTGTAACCAACATTAGCTATAATCTTCCAACAGATGAAAAAGTGAAAATAATTATATCTGATTTAATGGGTAAAAGAATTAAAATGCTAGTAGATAGCGATCAGAATTCTGGGCAAAAAACAATAAGATGGGATGCAACAAATGATGCCGGAAATCCAATCTCAGCAGGACTATATTTTCTAACAATAGAGGCTGGTAGTTTTACGAAAACGAACAAAATGATTCTCATAAAATAAATTATTTTTCATAAACAAAAAACCCCGCTACATAGTGGGGTTTTTTGTTTATAAACGTATATTATAAACTTCATTATAATGGAACAAATAATTCTAATCATTACAGCCTTCATTACCTCGTCTATATCTGCAATTATTGGCATGGGTGGTGGTGTAATTTTACTTGGGATAATGGCTATCTTAATCCCAGAAGGATACATGGTCATTGCGTTACATGGTATAATTCAAATGTTCAGCAATGGAACTCGGACATTTGTTTTTCGGCAATATCTAAAAAAAAGATTAATCTCAGAATATTTTTTTGGTGCAATTATAGGCCTTAGTTTATCTTCTATTATTATTTTTGTATTTATAAATCTCTACGAGGTAGAGTCTGCAAACGAAATAAAATTTGACTATTTAAAACCAATTATTGGGATCTATATACTATGGTTTCTATTTCTAAGAAGATCAAAAAAAGAGAAAAATAACAAACTATTTATTATTGTAGGGCTTATCAGCGGAATCAGCTCAGTATTCGTTGGAGCTGTTGGTCCATTGATCTCACCATTTTTTATAAGAAAGGATTTAAAAAAAGAAAATGTTATAGCAAACAAAGCAGGTTGTCAAATCATAACACACATCGGCAAAATACCAATATTTATATATTTTTTTGATTTTAATTATACAGAACATTATACCATATTATTGCCTTTGGTATTATCTGTATATATTGGGACAAATATTGGGAAAAAACTACTTGGTAAACTTTCAGAAAAAACATTTAAAATGTTTTTCAAATTTTCTTTAACTCTTATAGCAGTACGTTTAATATTGGGTGAATTATTGTTTATTATTATATAAAGGTAAATTCTATTAATTATACCTAAGTAAATTGAGTATTATAAAACATAAATATCACTTGTCTTCTATATGATAATTTTGGACCAAAACTAATTTGAAAAACCTGACTATACTTTTAAAAGAATATATTAGCATATACCCGCATGAAGATTCAGCGAGTAATATGCTTGATTTTTTTAATAAAAATGAAAACACTTTTAATAAAGATAATAAAAAAGGACACTTCACTGGTTCAGCTTGGATTGTAAACCCTGAACGATCTATGGTCCTTATGACACATCACAAAAAACTGAATATGTGGCTACAACTTGGAGGTCATGCAGATGGTACAGAAGATTTAATAAGTGTAGCTATTAGAGAAGCTAAAGAAGAATCTGGTTTCAATGAATTTATACTACTCAGCGATAAAATATTTGACCTTGACATACATGAAATTCCTGCATTGGATGGTAGCCCAGTTCATCGTCATTATGATGTTCGTTTTTTACTTCAAGCTGATCCGGGAAATAACACAATCATCGTTAGTGATGAATCTCACGATGTGCAATGGATACCACTGGAGAAAGTTCTGAGTCTTAACCCGGAAAATTCAATGAAAAGAATGGTGAATAAAACCTCTGTATTGTCTAGTTAGACGAATTCATTCTACTGTCTATAGATCGTTTTATATCAGTTTTTAGATTATCACTAAATCGTAAAATGAAAGCATAATTATAAATTCCTGGTCCAATGAGATATTCTTTATGAGTTCGAGGATTCCAACTATCATCTCCGCCAAGCCCCATTACCTTATGATCCATATTGACTGTTACTGGTCCATTATCTTTAATCATATGCGTATGAGTTGCTTTTGTAAGATTTTCTAGACTGTATTGGTGTGCACTTAAATTAAAAAGTGGAATTCCATAAATGATTAGGCCATCCCCTTTATCATTTTCAAAAGTAGCCCACTTAACGTCAGTCTTGTTTCCATTTTCCTGCGGTCTAATGTAAGGGTAATACTGATCTTTTACAGACCCACTATATTCCCCAATAAATGCACTGTGTTTCCTATCAGAGTATGATTCATGAGGACCCCTACCATACCATTTAAGTTTTGAATATTTACTTTCTAGCTTAAGAGTTAATCCTATTTTTGGAAAAACAGGGAGACCCTCGGGTATACTTGTTTCAGCTTCAACATGGAGATCTCCTTTTGGGTAAAATGTATAAACAATACTAACATGAATATTAGCTGAATCACTTAAATGCTTCTCAATTACAGATATCTGATATAAATCATCTTTGTACTTATTATCAATAGAGACAACCTGTCTTTTGATCTTGTTATAGCCAGCTCTAAGCCACTGACTAGCAAAGCTCTTTTTATCTCCACCTTCATCATTGTCAGTTGGCGCTCGCCATATATTATGGGCTATTGGACTTACCATGAACTGTTTCTGTTTTAATGAAACCTGAAAAAGCTGACCTTTATTTAAATCAAACCAAAAACGAGTTCCACCTGAATTAATTTCAAGAGTATCTATCTTTTCAATAACAAAAACCTGCTTACTTTTCTGTTTAGAATAGTTCCTGAATCTTTGACTGTTATTTTTTTGAATTATAATTTGATCAGAAGCAACAATGTGACCTTTTTTAGCCCAGGGATGATTTTCTTTTAATTTAAACTTAAAATTAAGTGCATATTCTTTTTTTCGATCAAATATTGAGAAAGAAGGAATCTCATAAACTTGTTTTGATTGTGGGTTTATATAGTCAGTGTTTATGTTACCTGATGAAATTTTCTGCCCATCTTCAATTAACTCCCATATACCATATACATAGCTTAGATCCTGGAAAAAATTCCTATTTTCTATAAAAAATATATTTTTATCTAATTGATCCCAAGATACTTTAATATCCTGTTGAAGGTATTTAACCTCGTACAATGCAGGATGTGGTTTTCTATTTGGAGATATAACCCCATTTAAACAAAAATTTCCATCATGCAATTTTTCACCAAAATCACCTCCATAAACATAATACTCCCGATTATTATCTTTTCGTAAAAAACCCTGATCTACCCAATCCCAAATAAATGCTCCTTGAAGCCGGGGGTATCTGTAGATAGCATCCCAATATTTAAAAATATTACCATTACTATTTCCCATAGCATGCGAATATTCACACAAAATCACAGGTCTCGAAGGATTCTCATCATGTAACTTGATCATTAGATCAACAGAGGCATACATATTTGCAATAATATCGAAATGATTTGGCAAGGGACCATATCCAGGCTCTTTTCCTTCATAGTGAATTAACCTAGATGAATCATATGCCCTGATCCATTCAGCCATTTTATCGTGATTGGGACCATATCCTGCTTCATTACCCAGGGACCAAATAATAATTGATGGATGATTAATATCCCTTAATACCATTCTCTGAGCACGATCTACAAAAGCGGTTTCCCAAATCGGATCAAGCGTGAACTTAGACCAAAATGCATGTGACTCAAGGTTCGCCTCATCCATCACGTATAAACCATATTCATCACAGAGTTCATACCATCTTGGATGATTCGGATAGTGTGATGTCCTGACAGCATTTATATTAAATTTTTTCATTAACATAATGTCTTTTACCATCAACTCTTCATCTACAGTCCTTCCCTTGATCGGATCGTGTTCATGTCGATTAACTCCCTTAATAATGATAGGCTGCCCATTTACTAGCATCTGACCATTTTTTAATTCAACACTCCTGAAACCAATTTTAGTACTAATATTTTCTATTACAGATCCATCTGAATTAGAAATAGAAAGAACCATGTTATAAAGATTAGGAAATTCAGAACTCCACGTCCTTATGTTCTTCATTATTGCTATCTGATCAAATACTTCCTCACTATTAGGAGCAAGATCAAATAAAATTGGATCAAATTCTTTTACAATGGAACCATTTAAATCACTGATAATATTTTTTAAGATTACTTTTTTTATTTTAGAACTATAATTTTTTATATTAGTCGCTACATTTAACAATCCACTTTGATAATTATCCGTTAATGTAGTTGTCGTTTTAAAGTGGCGAATATGAGTGTCTGGAGTATGCATAAGAAAAACATCTCTATATATCCCGCTTAGTCTCCAAAAGTCTTGGTCTTCTATGTATGCTGCATCAGACCATCTAAAAACCTGCACCGATACTGAATTATTTCCATCTATTAGATGATCTGTTATATTAAACTCTGCAGCGGTCATGCTCCCTTGACTATAACCAACTTTCATTCCATTTACCCATACAAAAAAAGCAGACTTAACCCCTTCGAAATGAATAAAAACCTGACCATCTTTCCATTCAACTGGGACATTAAATGAACGCCTGTAAGATCCTACAGGGTTATTATCTTTTGGAGGAAATGGTGGCTTAGGGTCTTCAAATGGATGCTTAACATTTGTATAAATTGGCTGTCCATATCCTTGTAATTGCCAAGACCCAGGAACTGATATTTTTTCCCATTTTTGAATATCATAATCATTTTCATAGAAACTCATTGGTCTATCTGCAGGACGCTTGACCCAGTTAAACCACCAGTCACCATTCAAAGATTTATAGTGTTTAGATAAAACTCTATTCCCCTCAAGAGCCTCTTGATAGGTGTCGTAAGGGATAAGTGTTGCATGAGCATCTTCCTTGTTCTCAGCTATGATAGTTGGATCTTCCCAGTATTCTTTTTTAATATTTGTTCTTTTATTATTTTCACATGAGAACACCATCAATAAAAGACATCCAAATAAATGCGGTATGTAAAAATTGATCTTAAACATTAGTTTTGAAATTTTCTTATGGTTTAATAATAACTGACCCATATACTTCCCCACTTTCAATCATTTTATGTGCATCAGAGATATTATCAATAGAATATTCTTGCGCAACTCTATTATGGAAAGTATTTTTACTTAAAGCTGATGTAATATCTTTCGCAGCATGTTTTTTAGCCTCATCTGGCATAGCATATACTAAAACCATACGAATCGTAATATCCATAAACATCATTCTAATAAAAGGTATGCTTGGATTCATATCCGTCATTGAAGAGTATGTCGCTATTGTACCACTAGTCTTTAAAACATCTAAAACAGGTAACAAATTTGCACCAAAGTCACCTTCTATAATTCTATCAATCTTTTTGCCATTAGTAAAATCCATAATTTCACCAACGCTATCATCAGACGGATGACCAACAATAAGATCCGCACCAGCATTGACACATTGCTCTCTACTAGCATCACTTGATGCTGTTGCGATAACGGTAGAGCCATTTTGTTTTGCCCATTGAATAGCATAATACCCAACTCGACCAGCACCTCCCGTAATTAGTAAGGTTTGGCTATCGACAGCTCCATCAGAGAATACACATCGATGTGCTGTCATTGCTGGAATTCCCATCATAGCACCGGCACTATAATCAGCGGTGTCTGGCAAAATAATTGCATGAACTGAAGGCAAACAGACATACTCAGCTGAAGTACCAAGCTGCCTGCCATACTGCGCATTATATACCCAGACACGCTCACCAATCCGCGAAGATGATATCCCTTCCCCAACAGAAATGATTTCACCTGCACCATCACTATTTGGAATAACTGGTCCATCATCTAAAAGGGCAGGGTTTGCGCCAAGTCTTTTTTTTGTGTCTGATGGATTAACACCTGAGGCATATATTCTAATTTTTACCTCACCAGGCCTTGGCTCTGGGGTATCAAACTCACCAATTTTAAGAACCTCTTCCGCAGGCCCAAAACTATTATACCATGCTGCTTTCATAAACTCTCCTATAAATTATTTGATAATCCTTCTGTATGTCCATCCAAACCAATAGCCTGTCCAGAGATAAATCTACCAAGATCAGAACTTAAAAATAATGCAAGATTCGCTACATCAGTTGGCTCTACAAATGTTTTCATGGATACTTGCGAAAGATATAATTTTTCTATTTCAGCAATCGTTTTTTTCTGTTCTTTTGCATCCGCTTCTATTACTTTGTCAATCCTGTCTCCTCTTACACTACCTGGACATATTGCATTAACCCTTATACCAGAAGAACCAAGCTCCATTGCAAGTGTTTTTGTTAGTCCAATAACAGCCCATTTTGCTGATGTGTAAGGAGAACGCAACGGAAACCCAAAAAAAGATGCACTAGAAGCGATATTTATTATAGAGGGATTTTCTGATCTTTTTATCAAAGGTATTCCCTCTTTTAAGCAATAGAACATCCCATTAAGATTTATACTAATTGTTTTATCCCATTCATCCGGGTCAATATTCTCTAAATTATTTGTAGGCCCAGCTATACCAGCACAATTGACCAAAACATCAAGACTATCTACTTCAGAACTAATTTTTTTAAAAAAACTAACGACCTCTTTATAAACAGAGACATCAGTCTTATATGTAAATATATTTGGTAAATCGTCCTTAAGAGAATCAATAAATTTCTGAGAAATATCGCAGACGAATACATTACACTCTTCTTTATAATAGGCCGATGCTATCTCTCTACCAATCCCTGAGGCGCCAGCAACAATGACTACATTTAATTTTTTATTAAGAATTTTCATTTCGGATGAGCATCCTTTTTCAAACCATATACAATAGATAAACCTAAAAGAATATATACCAAAATAAGAGGCAAAGCAGATGATAGAACCGCGAATTTAATTGTGTCTAAACCACCAACATATATTAATGAAAGAGGAAGAACAACTAATGTAAATGCCCAAAAAAGACGCTGCCAAACTGGTGGATCATCTTTAGCCTCTAATCGATCTGTAGCACAGGAAGCGAGTGCGTAGGAGGTTGAATCAAAAGTAGTTGCCATAAAAGTAATACTCATTAAACAAAATAATAAAAGAGTTATCTGCCCACCAGGGAGGCTGCTAACTATATTGGGTATAGCGTGAGCGGCCTTGCCTGCACTAATGGCCGCTGTTGTCAAATAGGCACCACTAAGCTCAAGATCAAGAGCATAATTGCCAATAATACAATAGAATAGAGCACAGCCTATGCTACCAAAAAATAATGCTCCACCAACAACCTGTCTAATACTGCGTCCTCCTGATATCTTACTTATAAAAATACCATTAAAAGGCCCCACGGCAACCCACCAAGACCAATAAAAAATACTCCAATCTTCAACGAATCTAGTATCATTAAGAGGCTCTGTCCAGGTAAGCATTCGAATAAAATTTTGAGTCATAAGGCCAAAACTATTTAGACTCATTTTTAAAATAAAAATAGTTGGTCCAACGATAAATACAAATGCAAGAAAAACAAAAGCAAAGACCGTATTAAAATTACTCAAACGCCTGATACCTTTATTCAGTCCGAGGTAAACAGAGACTGAAAAAATTACAGCGCAAAAGAGGATCACAATTACGTGTAATGAAAACGATTCGTTAACGCCAAATAGAGATTGTATGCTAGCTGATATCATTGGTGTCCCAAGTCCCATAGATGTGCCAGAAGAAAAAAGAAGACCCACCATAAATAAAATATCAATTACCTGCCCAGGAATGCCCTCTGCGTATTGCCCAAGTACAGGCTTGCAGGCTTTGCTTATTCTTAAATATGGAACCTTTTTAACATGATATACATAGCCCATTGCTATTGCAGGGATACAGTAAAAGGCCCAACCAGCAATGCCCCAATGGAACATACCATATGTTGCTGCATACTCTATCGCTAAATTAGATCTGGGTGCTAGACCAAAAGGTGGCATATCTATGTAATACGCCCACTCTATCATTCCCCAATAAAGAATTCCAGTGGCTACTCCAGCACAAAATAACATTGATGCCCAACTAAAAGTATTGAAATGATAAGGACCTTCGCCAAGTTTTACATCACCATACTTACTCATCGCAAGCCAAAGGACAAATACCATTACTATGACAGTAAGATACTGGTATATACTACCAAAGGTATTTTCAATTGTTACTTTTAAATTAAGTAAAAGCTCATAGCTCTCATTGGAATAAAGCAGCATCGGAGCTACTATGATTATTAGAACCGAGAGAGAACCATAAAATATTATTTTATCTAATCTATCAAACATTTATTCTATAGATACTATCATAAATTACACATTTTACACTTATGATTTTTTACCAGTCTGAATATTCCATAACTCAGCATAAAAACTATCACGTTTCAACATAAGCTGATCGTGAGTACCTTGCTCATGGATGCGAGAATGCTTGATTACAAATATATTGTCGCAATTTCGGATAGTTGAAAGTCTATGAGCGATAATAATCATCGTTCTATTTTCCTTGATATCCATAAATGATTTTTGAATAAGACTCTCAGTTCTATTATCTACCGATGAGGTTGCCTCATCAAATATTAAAATATCTGGCTCCCTAATAATCGCCCTTGCAATCGCCAAGCGCTGCTTTTGGCCTCCAGATAATTTTTGACCTCTCTCACCAATAACAGTATCATAGCCATCAGGAAGCGTTGAAATAAACTCAACACATTGACTCTGCTCTGCAGCTCTAACGATGTCTTTTTCACTACAATTACCACTTCCATAAGCAATATTATTTCTGATCGTTCCATTAAATAGAAACGTCTCCTGATTAACAACTCCTATCTTATTTCTTAGACTCGCTATAGACATTTCCTTTATATTATGATCACCAATTTTTATCGCGCCAGAAGAGGGGTCGTATAACCTCAATAATAACTTTGCTAAAGTAGTTTTACCTGACCCCGTATCGCCAACAATTCCAACCGATGTTCCATATCCAATAGACATACTAAAATTTTTAAAAAGATCTAGCCCATCCGGATAATTAAAACTAATCTTTTCAAAATTAATATCAGATTTTAGATTTACTGGTTCAATAAAATTTTTATTCTCTATTATACGAACATCAGTATTTAACAAATTAAATATCCTTTGACTGGATGCCATTGACCTTTCGAAATCATCAACCAGCGTACCAAGAGTAGTAAATGGCCAGAGAAATCGCTGAGTAAGAAAAACAAGGACACTATAAGATCCAACAGCTAATGCCCCACTTAAAGCCATATGACTACCAATAAGAATAGTACCTAAAAACCCAGCCAATACCCCCATTCGAATAACTGGAACAAAAGCACTACTTATAGATATAGCGCCAATATTTTCTTTTTGATAATCATCGCTTAATTCACTAATACGATCTCTCTCATGCTTGAAAGTCATGAAGCTCTTTATTGTTTGTATACCAATTAGATTATTAAAAACTGAAGAGTTAAGCGCGCCTACCTTATCACGTACACGTTTATATCTAGGTGACAATTTTTTTTGAAAGAAAAAACTAATAATAAAAATAACTGGTACCGGTAGGATAGCGATGGTTGCAATCAAAGGCGATATATAGAAAAATATAATTCCAATGCAAATAGTTGATACAAAGACCTGAATAATTTGATTTACTCCGTTATTTAGAAACCGCTCTAATTGGTTCACATCATCATTCAAAATTGCGGTAATATTTCCTGTTGATTGATCTTCGTGCCAACTTAAACCTAGTTTCTGAGAGTGGTCATATGCTGATACCCTAACCTCATGTTCTACTGCCTGCGCTAAACCTCGCCATTGAACTGAATAAATATATTCAAACAAAGACTCCAACGCCCAAATAATAAAAGTTATAACTCCAAGAAATAATACCTGACTCTCAACCGAATTAAATCCAAGAGACGCGACAAAGCTATTTTCCTTTTCAACTACTAGGTCAACAGCCACGCCAATTAAAATCTCTGGAGCAATGTCGAATATTTTATTCAAAGTCGAAAATAGGGCAGCAAATCGGGCTTTTGTACGCCAAGGATGTATATAACGAATTAATTCGCCAAAGGATTTAACAGAACTATGATTAAATTTCATTACAAAATAAGATTACTTAACAGAAACAATAAACTTATCAATAACTTTTCCAAGCATAAAGTAAAAACCAAAATGATACTTAAGTAACAAATGAAGCAAAATAATATAAAAATACCTCTACGGTATAAAATAAGATATCCTGAACAAAAAACTCAAAATACACACTCTGTATTTTTACTTCATGGTTTTGGAAGCAATATGGATGATCTTTTTTCTCTAAATCAGTTTTTCCCTAATGATTGGACGATTATAAGCCTACAAGCACCAATCCCTGCAGGATTTGGAGGTTGGGCATGGGCAGAGATTGACTTTAACAACCTAAAAGAACTTCCAAAACCGGAACAGAGATATAGCAGCAGAGAAATGATTGTTTCATCGATAAATACTTGTGTAAATGACCTTGGACTTAATGCTAGTAAAGTACATTTATTAGGCTTTAGTCAGGGTGCAGCTTTTACGCTTTTTTGCGGTCTGACATATCCAAAAATGTTTTATGGATTAGTAGCATTATGTGGTTTTTTTGAATATAAAAAAGTATTAGATGAAGTGAACACCAATGAAATTAAAAATCTAAATATTTTTATTGGTAACGGAATTATTGATGAAATAATTCCTATCCATCTAGGAAGAATGACAGAATTAGGTCTTAAGAAGCTTGATCTGAAACCCGTTTATAATGAATATAACGCTGGACATACTATAACAAATGACTG
>CEOP01067800.1_pt1 | contig 21568 bp, 19 predicted proteins | sample 361301 | NCBI WGS metagenome assembly CEOP01 (sample SAMEA2619548, study PRJEB7988) | marine metagenome | biome: marine biome (ENVO:00000447); feature: deep chlorophyll maximum layer (ENVO:xxxxxxxx); material: "saline water (ENVO:00002010), including plankton (ENVO:xxxxxxxx)" | depth 55 m
ATTTTTTCTTTATAAGAATTTTTTTGTATAAACAAAAAAAATAAACAAGTTGCGGGTAAAAATATTCCTAATATTCTTAGAGCACTAGTAAGCGCAGCAAAAACTGAAAAAAAAAATAAATTTTTTATATTTAAATTGTCAATAAGTTTAAAAAAAAAATAAAGAGAGATTGTGACTAATGATAACAAAATTAAATCTTTGTTGTTATAAAAACTATCACCAAAAATTCTTGGCGAACTGATATAAAGCAAAGTTCCAAATAAAGTTATTATTTTATTTTTAAATCTAGATTTAATTAAAAAACTAAAATAAATAGAACTAATAAAAAATATTAAAAAAGTCGCTTGATGCCTGAATAAAAAATAGCTTCTAGAATCTTCAAATTTAAAAATTGTTTCTAGTAGTGCTAAGGGCAGATCAAAAACAACTCCATAAAAAGGAAAATCTACAGGGTTTGGTAAAGTTAAACCTTTTATATCGTTAAGTTTGTTAACTGCCTCTAGCCTAAAATTGTCAAAAGGCAAAAACTCCAAAACATAACAAAGCCAATAAAAACCTGAATATCTTTGAAATTCCTCGTCTATAGAAATGCCATAATCACCTACTATTGCAAATCCTATAAAAAAATAAATTAAAAATAAGAATGTAAAAAAATTTTTTGCAAAAAAGTTCATTGCTTTCATAATGATTAAATTATAAAAATACTTTAAAATTTAAGATTTGCCAATGAATATTCATGAACATCAAGCTAAAGAATTATTAAAGGAATTTGGAGCTCCAGTTTCAAAAGGTGTAGTAATTTATAATTTAAATGAAATTGATGATAAAATAGAAGAATTAAAATCAAAAAACTTTGTTTTAAAAGCTCAAATTCACGCTGGTGGAAGAGGTAAAGCCGGTGGAGTAAAATTGGTAAAAAATATTGATGAACTTAAGAAAGAGGCTAAAAGTTTATTTGGAAAAAAATTGATCACACCACAAACCGGTCCTAACGGCAAAGAGGTTAAAAGACTTTATATTGAGGAAGCCTCAGAAATAGCAAACGAATACTATTTATCATGTTTGGTTGACAGACAAACTTCAAAAATTGCTTTTATAAGCAGTAGAGAAGGAGGTATGGATATTGAAGAAGTAGCATCCAATAACCCAGAGAAGATAAATACAACAAAAGTTGAGTTATTAGATGAAATAAAAAAAACAGATATTGAAAAAATAATTGAACCCTTCGAATTTAATAAAAATCAAATAAAAGCAGGATGCGATCTAATTAAATCAATTTATAAAACTTTAATTGAGAAAGACGCTAATTTAATTGAAATCAATCCGCTTATCGTAACAAAGTCAGAGAAAATTATTTGCTTAGATGCAAAAATCAATTTTGATGATAACGCATTATTTAGAAGACCTGAAATTCTTAAATTAAGAGATTTAAATGAGGAAGATTCAAAAGAGATTGAAGCAAGCAAACATGACTTAGCATATATAAAACTTGATGGAAGTATAGGATGTATGGTGAATGGAGCTGGTTTAGCTATGGCAACAATGGATATAATAAAACTACACGGTAAAGAACCAGCAAATTTTTTAGATGTTGGAGGGGGAGCTTCCAAGGAAAAAGTTTCAGCTGCTTTTAAATTAATTCTTTCAGATAAAAACGTTAAAGGAATTTTAATAAACATTTTTGGAGGCATAATGAGATGTGATGTTCTAGCACAAGGGGTAATCGATGCTGCTAAAGAAACAAAGTTAAATGTACCACTTGTTGTTCGATTAGCAGGGACTAATTTTACTGAAGGAAAAAAAATGTTAGATGACTCAAATTTAGAAATTCTATCTGCAACTGATTTAAATGACGCTGCAAAAAAAATAGTTAATGCAATTAAATAAATGTCAATTTTAGTTAATAAATATACAAAAGTTATTTGCCAAGGATTTACGGGTTCTCATGGAACGTTCCATTCAGAACAAGCACTTAAATATGGTACAAAATTAGTTGGTGGAGTAACGCCAAAAAAAGGTGGTCAGAAGCATCTTGGACTTCCAGTGTTCAATACAGTTGAAGAAGCAAAAAGTAAAACAGATGCAACTGCTAGTATGATTTATGTTCCACCAAAATTTGCAGCTTCAGCAATTATAGAAGCTATAAATGCAGGGATTGAATTAATTGCTTGTATTACAGAAGGAATACCTGTGATTGATATGATTAAAGTGAAAGAAATTCTTAAAAAGAGTAAAAGTAGACTTATCGGTCCAAATTGTCCCGGTATAATTACCCCAGAAGAATGTAAAATTGGTATCATGCCAGGCAGCATTCATAAAAAAGGAACAGTAGGAATTGTTTCTAGATCTGGAACATTGACTTATGAGGCAGTAGCCCAAACGACTTTTAATGGTCTTGGACAATCTACATGTATTGGTATAGGAGGAGACCCTATTAATGGAACCAACTTTATAGATTGTTTAGAGTTATTTTTAAAGGATGATGAGACTAAATCTATTGTAATGATAGGTGAAATAGGCGGAACAGCAGAGGAAGAAGCTTCAGAGTTTATAAAAAAATCAAAAATTAAAAAACCAATGGTTGGTTTTGTAGCAGGTCTGACAGCACCTCCAGGTAGACGAATGGGACATGCGGGTGCAATTATATCTGGTGGTAAAGGTGGGGCTAAAGACAAGATTGAAATAATGAAATCAGCTGGAATTACTATCTCAAAATCTCCAGCAGACATAGGCAAAACACTTTTTGAAAAACTTAAGTCTTGATTTTTGACAATTTGTGATAGTATTAATTAATAATGTCCGTTGATAAGAATAATCAAAAATACAAGAAGACTTCATTTTTAACAGGAGTAAACAGCGATTATATTGAGGAATATTATTCACTATATCTTCAAAATCCAAAACTTTTAACCGATGACTGGATAGAATTTTTTGATGGGCTAAAAGAAGACTCCAATAATATTTTACAAAACATAAAAGGGCCGAGTTGGAATCCTAAAAAGGTTGAGCGAATAGATAACGCTCAAAGCAAAAAAATTAGAGAAAGAGAAGAAGAAAAAGTAAATGAACTTTCTACAATAAAACAAGCATCAACCGATTCAGTCAGAGCTATAATGTTAATCAGAGCTTATAGAATTAGAGGTCATCTAATTGCAAACTTAGATCCATTGAATCTACAGATAAAAGAAGAACATTTAGAGCTAAGACCAGAAACTTACGGATTTAAAAATAAAGATTATACTAGAAAAATATTTTTAGATGGTGTGCTTGGTCTTCAGTACGCTAACTTAAATGAAATTTTAAAAATATTAAGAAAAACTTATTGTTCAACAATAGGTTACGAATTTATGCATATGAGCGATCCGGAGGAAAAAGCTTGGGTTCGCAACAGGATTGAAGGTCCTGAAAAAAATATCAGTTTTACAGACAATGGGAAAAAAGCTATTTTAAATAAAATTATCGAGGCTGAGGGTTTTGAAAAGTATTTACAGGTTAAATTTGTAGGCACTAAAAGATTTGGACTAGACGGAGGTGAGTCCTTAATACCTGCATTGGAGCAAATTATTAAAAGAGGAGGAAATTTAGGAGTCAAAGAAATTAAAATTGGTATGCCCCACAGAGGAAGGCTCAACGTTTTAGCTAATGTGATGGGGAAATCTTATCAAGCAATATTTAGTGAATTTTTTGGCAAAGGTATTTCAGCTAAAGAAGATTTTGAGGGTGATGTAAAGTATCACTTAGGAGCTTCCTCCAATAGAGAATTCGATGGAAATGTTGTTCATATTAGTCTAACTGATAATCCATCTCATCTAGAAGCTGTAAATCCTGTAGTTTTAGGACAAGTAAGAGCAAAACAATTTTTTCATAAAGACCCAACAAGAAAATCAGTTGTACCTGTTTTGATTCATGGTGATGCAGCATTTGCTGGACAAGGGGTAGTGGCTGAATGTTTTGCAATGTCTGGTTTACCTGGCCATAATATTGGTGGTACGATACACGTTATAGTTAACAATCAGATTGGATTTACAACAGCTCCAAGATTCGCAAGATCTTCTCCATACCCATCAGACGTTGCGAAATTATCCCAGGCTCCAATATTCCATGTGAACGGTGATGATCCAGAGGCCGTTGTGCACTGTGCAAAAATAGCCACTGAGTATAGACAGAAGTTTAATAGAGATGTTGTAATAGATATGGTTTGCTATAGAAGATTTGGTCATAATGAGGGAGATGAACCGTCGTTTACTCAACCAATTATGTATAAAAAAATAAGATCTCATCCAACAACTCTCACTATTTATACTAATAAAATTTCTTCTGAGGGCTTGTTAGACGAAAGTCAAATAGAAAGGAAAAAACAACATTTTAAACAATTCCTTGAAACTCAATTTAATGACTCAAAAAACTATAAATCTGAAATAAAATGGTATGATGGAGTTTGGTCAAGATTTAAACCAGGTTTGGGTAAAGACAAAAGAGGTGTTAGCGGAGTAGATAAAAAAATAATAATTGAAACGGGTAAGAAAATATCTGAAATCCCAAATAATTTTAGTATACACAAAACTTTAAAAAAAATATTAGAACAAAAACAAAAAATGTTTACTGAGAATGCTCCAATAGATTGGTCGACAGCAGAATCTTTAGCTTTCGCCACACTGTTAATGGATGGGTTTTCGGTTAGGTTATCAGGGCAAGACTCTGCTAGAGGAACATTTAGTCAAAGACACTCTGTTTTAAGAAATCAAGAAAACCATGAAAGATATATTCCGCTCAATAACCTAGGAAAAAAACAAAAAAAGTTTGAAATAATAGATAGTTTGTTATCTGAATTAGCAGTTTTAGGATTTGAATTTGGATATTCTCTTTCTGAACCAGAAACATTAGTCTTGTGGGAAGCTCAGTTCGGTGATTTTGCTAATGGAGCACAAGTAATAATAGACCAATTTATAACATCGGGAGAGTCAAAATGGGGAAGAGCTAGTGGTTTAGTTTTATTATTGCCACATGGGTACGAAGGCCAAGGACCAGAACATTCATCAGCTAGGCTTGAAAGATTTTTACAGATGTGTGCTGGTGAAAATATACAAGTAGTAAATTGCACAACTCCAGCAAACTACTTTCATGCTTTAAGGAGACAAATGCATAGAGAATTTAGAAAACCATTAATAGTAATGACACCTAAGTCATTGTTGAGAAACAAAAGATGTATTTCATCGATTGAGGATTTCACAAAAAAAAATAGTTTTCATAGAGTTCTGGAAGATCATGCCTATATCAAAGGTTCAAAAACAATAGAATTAAAGAAAGATAAAAAAATTGAAAGGGTAGCAATGTGTTCTGGTAAAATTTACTTTGATTTGTTAGATGCAAGAGAAAAGTCAAAAAATGACAAACTAGTAATTATTAGAATAGAACAATTATACCCTTTTCCTGCAAAAACATTAGCTAAAATATTAAAAAAATATCAAAATGCCGAGTTTATTTGGTGTCAAGAGGAACCAAAGAATATGGGAGCATGGAATACAGTGAGAAATTATATCGATAGGACACTTGAAATAATTGAATTTGGAAACACAAGAGTTAAATATATTGGAAGAAATGCCTCATCCACAACTGCGACTGGAAATTATAATAAACACCTTGCAGAACAAAAAAAAATATTAGAAAAGGTGATTAGGAAACGAAATTAATGGCTGAAAAAATTGTTGTACCTACTTTAGGAGAATCTGTTACTGAGGCTACAGTAGCTAAATGGTTAAAAAATAAAGGGGATAAAGTTCTCTCAGATGAACCATTGGTAGAATTAGAAACTGATAAAGTAAATGTCGAAGTTCCGTCTCCATCAAACGGAGTACTAGAAAATATCTCCGCCAAAGAAGGAGAAACAGTAAACGTAGGTGCATTGCTTGGGTCAATTTCTAAAACTCAATCAATTTCTACAGAATCTGAAATTGAGCCCGATAAAAAAAAGTACTCCCCTCCGAAATTAGAAAAAAAAGAAATAAAAAAACCCATTAATAAAATCAAAAAAAATAAAAATATAGAACTCAAACCGTTAAATTTAGAAGAAAACAATGTAAACAAAATTTTTGATGATGAACCTCTGGTTTTAGAGGAAGAACCTTTAATCTTAGATACGTCAGCTGATCAAAATTTAGAAGAAAAAAAAGAAGAAGTAATCAAAAACGACCTGAGAGTTTCACCGTCTGCCAGAAAAATAGCTTCTGAAAAAAAAATAGATATAGAAACAGTTAAAGGAAGTGGAAAAAATGGTTTGATCTTAAAAGAAGATGTGATGAGTTTAATGGGAGTAAAACCTGCTCCTTCTGAAAGAAAAACCACTTATGGACCAGAAGAAAGAATAAAAATGACTAGGCTGAGACTTACTATTGCAAAAAGATTAAAAGAAGCACAAGAAAATGCAGCCATGCTTACTACATTTAATGAAGTTAATATGCATGAGGTTATTCAAATGAGAAATGAATACAAAGAGGACTTTTACAAAAAATACTCTGCTAAACTAGGCTTTATGTCATTCTTTGTTAAATCATGCATAATTGGTTTGAAAAATTATCCTGCGATAAATGCCGAAATTCAAGGCGATGAAATTGTCTATAAAAATTATTATAATATTAGTATAGCTGTTGGTACTGATAAAGGATTGGTTGTTCCAGTTGTTAAAAATTCAGACGAGTTATCTTTTGCTGAAATAGAAAAAAATATTGCTGCGCTTGGTCAAAAAGCAAGAGATGGAAAAATTACTATTGAGGACCTTCAAGGAGGAACATTTACAATAACGAATGGCGGCATATATGGATCTATGTTATCTACTCCGATTTTAAACCCTCCACAGTCAGCAGTTCTAGGAATGCACAATATAATTGAAAGACCAGTTGTAGATGATGGAGAAATTCAGATAAGACCAATTATGTATTTGGCATTATCATACGATCATAGAATAATAGATGGAAAGGAAGCGGTTTCTTTTTTAAAAGTAGTTAAGGACTCATTAGAGCAACCTAAAAGACTATTTTTAAATCTTTAAGTCATGAGTGACAAATTTGATGTAATTGTGATTGGAGGTGGCCCAGGAGGATATGTTTGTGCTATCAGGGCATCACAGTTAGGTTTAAAGACTGCGTGCGTAGAAAGTCGCGGTGCTCTTGGAGGAACCTGTCTTAATATAGGTTGTATTCCATCAAAAAGCTTACTTAATCTCTCAGAAAATTTTTACAAAGCTAAAAAAGATTTTTCTAAGCAGGGTATAGAAGTATCTAATGTGACACTGAATGTAGAAAAAATGATGCTCAATAAGAATAAATCAGTCCAGACTTTAACAAAAGGTGTGGAATTTTTATTCAAAAAAAACAAAGTAAGTTATTTAAAAGGCAAAGGAGTTATATTTTCACCATCAAGCGTGGTGGTTTATAATGAAGGTAAAAAAACTTCTTATAATACCAAAAATATCGTAATAGCCACAGGGTCATCCGCTGTTTCTCTTCCCGGAGTACAAATTGACGAAAAAAATATTATATCTTCAACCGGGGCACTTTCACTTAAATCTGTGCCAAAATCTTTAGTAGTTATTGGAGGTGGTTATATAGGTTTAGAAATGGGTTCCGTGTGGAAAAGATTGGGATCAGAAGTTACTGTAATTGAGAATCTACCTTTCATTACCCCAGGAATGGATAGAGAAGTGTCCAACGAATTTCAAAAAATTTTGGTTAAACAAGGTATAAAATTTCAACTTAATTCCAAGGTTTTATCAATCGAAGATTTAGGTAATGAAGTAAAAATTGAATATCAAAGTAATGAAAAAAATAGCAAAGATTCAATTTTGGCTGATAAAACTTTAATTGCAATAGGAAGAAAACCTTACACAGAGGGACTAAATCTCAATAAAGTTGGAGTGAAAAAAGATGATAAAGGTAGAATTAAAGTAAATAAAAACTTTCAAACCGATATTCAGAATATATATGCTATCGGAGATGTTATTGATGGACCGATGTTAGCTCACAAGGCTGAAGAAGAAGGAATAGCGGTAGCCGAATTATTAGGGGGTCAATCCGGGCATGTAAACTATGATGTAATACCAGGAGTAATTTACACTTCACCAGAGGTTGCTTATGTTGGAAAATCAGAAGAGCAACTTAAAAAGGACGGTGTATCTTATAAAATTGGAAAATTCCCTTTTTTGGCAAATTCAAGAGCGAAAGTTAATAATGAGACCGAGGGATTTGTAAAAATTTTAGCTGATAGTAAATCAGATCGAATCCTAGGTGTTCATATTATTGGCCCACATTCTGGAGACATGATTGCTGAAATGGCATTAGCAATGGAGTTTGGAGCTAGCGCTGAAGACATTGCAAGAACTTGCCACGCTCACCCAACCCACACAGAGGCTATAAAAGAAGCCGCATTAGCTGTTGATAAAAGGCCAATTCATTTTTAATTTGTTAAAAATAAAATAAAGTCTAATTATGGAAGTGCCTGTCCTTTTACCAAAGGTTTTTAACCACCCATTTACCTACACCTATAATTCTCAAAAAATTAAAAAACTTGATCAAGGAGATTTTGTAATAGTACCATTTGGCAAAAAAAAGGAAATAGGAGTCATTTGGGATGAAATTAGAAGTACACAAAAAAAAATTAAACTAAGAGAAGTAGAAAAAAAAATTTCTAATATAAAGTTTAATCATAAAATAATTCAATTTATTAACTGGTTCTCTGTTTATAATGTTGTTCCAAAAGGCATGATATTAAAAATGTGTTTAGGAAATTTGAAGAATTTTGACAAAATAAAAAAAAAAATAAAAATCAACAAAACAAAAGTAACAAAATACATCTTAAACACTGAACAAAAAAGTGCTTTAAATAGTCTTATCAGTTCAGGAAATAAATTTAATGTTTCTGTATTATTAGGCATCACAGGTTCAGGAAAAACAATAGTGTATTTTGAAAGAATAAAAAAATTAATAAGAGAAAATAAGCAGGCCTTGATACTAATTCCTGAAATATTTCTTACAACACAATTTAAAAAAAGGTTTGAACAATTTTTTGGTTATGAACCAGCAATTTGGCATTCAAAAATTAGTCAAAATAATAAAAAAAACATTTGGCATTCTGTTGCTAATAATGAAGTAAAAATTATTTTAGGTGCCAGGTCCTCCCTGTTTTTACCTTTTAAAAAATTAGGATTAATAATAGTAGATGAAGAACATGATGCATCTTATAAACAAGAGGAAAGTGTAATATACAACGCTAGAGATATGGCAATATCTAGAGGGTCTATTGAAAATATTCCTGTTCATTTAATTACTTCGGTTCCTTCGTTAGAAACGTTCAATAACATTTTAAATAAAAAGTATAAAAAAATTGAAATAAAAAATAGGTTTAAGAATTATCCTTTACCAAAAACAAAAGTAATACATTTAAATCTAGAGAGTCTTAATAAAAGGTCTATATCAAATGAAACAATTAAAATTGTTAATGATTATCTAAAAAAAAATAACCAGATACTTTTTTTTCTTAATAGAAGAGGCTATGCCCCATTTTTAATTTGTAAAAAATGTGGTTACAGACATATTTGTCCTAATTGTTCAATTTATTTAACTTATCATAAAATAACAAATAGGATCCTGTGTCATCATTGTGGTTATCAGAATAATTCAAAGAGAACATGCAAAGATAAAAGTTTATTTTGTGAATTTTCAATGTATGGACCAGGTGTTGAAAAAGTATTTGAAGAGTTAAAAAGTATTTACCCAAAAAAAATAATTAAAATATTCTCAAGCGACTATCTAAGTCAGAAAAAACAATCAGAAAATTTAATCACAGAGATAAGTGAAGAAAAAATAGATATTCTTGTAGGAACTCAAATGATATCAAAGGGTTTTAACTTTCCTAAATTAAATTGTATCGTAGTTGTGGATGCAGATTTTACCGGAAAAGGTTATGATTTAAGAACTACAGAAAAAAATATTCAACTTTATAATCAGTTAAGTGGCAGAGCTGGAAGATTTTCAAAAGACTCCATTATTATATATCAAACTATAAATCCAGATAATCAAACTTTGAAAAATATTTTAGAAAACAAAATAGAAAATTTCTTTTCAAACGAATTAAAAATAAGAAAGGAAAACAATCTCCCTCCATTTTTTAGATTAATTTCTTTAATTATTTCCTCTAGTTCTCAAGAAAATAGTTATCAAGGAGCATTAGAAATTAAGAAAAAAGTTGAAAAATTAAATTATATTCAAATTCTTGGACCAGTTGATTCTCCGATTTTTAAGAAGAATAAAAAATTTAGGACGAGATTGTTAATACGCTCCGAGAGTAAGAATATGTGTCAAAAAGCTTTAGCAAAAGTTTTAGAAAATCTTAAAATATCGAGCAAAATTAAACTTACAGTTGATGTTGATCCAATAAATTTCACATAATTAAATATATCATCTTGAAGGGCCTATTAAGCTGTGCTAGGACCATTTATTTCTTAAATAATTCTAAACAGGATTGAAATTGAGTGGAGTAAAAACATTTTCAAATGAGACCTCAGAGCGATATGCTCGTGCTTTGTTCGAATTAGCCAATGAGAATTCAGAGGTAGAAGATATTGAAAAAAATATTTTCCTACTTTTAGAAATTTGTAATAAAAATCCGCCATTTATCAATTTTTTAAAAAATCCCACTTATCAATTAGATATACAAAGCAAAGTTTTTAATGATATCTCTAGTATTATGAAATTTAAAAAAACTGTTAACAATTTTTTACAATTAATTATTAAGAAAAGAAGAATTTATTTTTTAGATAAAATTCTTAAAAAGTTTATTAAACTAACTTCTGAAAAAAAAGGTAAGATTGAGGCAACACTTATATCTTCAAAAGATCTTTCTCAAGAAGAAAAAAATAATATCAATCAGGAAATTTCAAAAGCCATTAAATCCAATATAGATTTTAGCCATAAAATAGATAAAAATCTTATTAGCGGGGTAAAAATTCAAGTAGGAAGTTTGTTGATAGACACCTCTGTGAGTAATAAGTTAAAAAGAATTAAACAATCAATGATAGAAAATTAAAATGGAAATAAACCCTTCTGAAATTACTAAATTACTTAAAGAGCAAATAAAAAATTTTGGTGAAAAAGCCGAAGTTTCTGAAGTAGGTAAAGTGTTAACTGTAGGAGATGGTATAGCTCGAGTTTATGGATTGGATAATGTTCAAGCAGGAGAAATGGTAGAATTCAATGATGGTTCAAAGGGAATGGCACTTAATTTAGAAAGTGATAACGTTGGAATAGTTATATTTGGAGATGATAGAAAAATCAAAGAGGGAGATACTGTAAAACGTACTAACTCTATTGTAGACGTGCCAGTTGGAAAAGAGTTACTTGGTAGAGTTGTCGATGGATTGGGTATTCCGATAGATGGCAAGGGAAATCTTTCTTCCAAAGCTCTTAGAAAAAGAGTTGAGGTAAAGGCGCCAGGTATTATTCCTCGTCAATCAGTAAACGAACCTATGCAAACAGGACTTAAAGCTATAGATACTTTAATACCTATAGGAAGAGGTCAAAGAGAACTTATAATTGGAGATAGACAAACTGGAAAGACAGCTGTAGCAGTTGACACAATTATTAATCAGAAAGCGATAAATGAATCTAGCGATGAAAAGAAAAAACTTTATTGTGTTTATGTAGCGATTGGCCAAAAAAGATCAACAGTTGCTCAAATAGTGAAGACTCTAGAAGACGCTGGTGCAATGAAATATACTACAGTAGTATCAGCAACTGCTTCTGACAGCGCTCCTTTACAATTTCTAGCTCCTTATACGGGATGTACTATTGGTGAATATTTTAGAGACAATGGAATGCATGCTCTAATAATTTATGATGATCTTTCAAAACAAGCTGTTGCATATCGTCAAATGTCATTATTACTTAGAAGACCACCAGGCAGGGAAGCTTATCCTGGGGATGTTTTTTATTTACACAGCAGACTTCTTGAGAGAGCAGCAAAATTAAATGAAAAAAATGGAGGTGGTTCCCTTACTGCCTTGCCAATTATAGAAACGCAGGCAGGTGATGTTTCTGCATATATCCCGACTAACGTTATTTCAATAACTGACGGGCAAATATTTTTAGAGACTGAATTATTTAATCAAGGAATCAGACCCGCTGTTAATGTTGGTCTTTCTGTTTCGAGGGTGGGTTCTGCAGCACAAACGAAAGCTATGAAAAAAGTTGCAGGTTCAATAAAACTAGAACTTGCACAATACCGTGAAATGGCTGCATTCGCACAATTCGGATCTGATCTAGATGTTTCAACTCAAAAACTTTTAAACAGAGGATCTAAACTTACTGAATTACTCAAACAAAATCAGTACTCACCTCTTACAGTTGCAGAGCAAGTGGTGTCTATTTTTACAGGAGTAAGCGGTTATCTAGATGATATTGAATTAAACAAAATCAAAAAATTTGAGGCAGATCTATTGGAAAAGGTTAGAAGTGACTATTCAGAAATATTAGACAATATTAATACAACAGGAAAACTAGAAGATGAGATTAAAAATAAATTAGTTGAAGTTATAGAATCTCAAAAAAAAGGGAATAAATAATGCCAAGTTTAGATGATTTAAAAAAAAGGATCAAAAGTGTTAAATCAACCCAAAAAATAACTAAGGCAATGAAGATGGTAGCTGCGGCTAAATTAAAAAAAGCTCAAGAAAATGCGGAAAAGGGAAGACCTTATAGTGAAAAATTACAAAACATAATTTTAAATTTAACTAAATCGATATCAGATGACACTAATGCTCCAAAATTATTAGCTGGAAATGGTAAAGACAAAGTTTATTTATGCGTTGTTATTACTGCAGATAGAGGTTTATGTGGAGGATTTAACTCTAATATCTGTAAATTAGCTAAGAGTCATTTTAAAAATATTTTAAAATCGGGAAAAACTCTTAAAATAATTACTGTAGGTAGTAAAGGGCATGATCAAATTAAAAGTGAATATGGTGAATACATAATTGATAAAAAAAGTTTTAAAGAAAAAAAACAAATCTCATTCAAAGAAGCCAACGAAATAGGTAAAAAAGTAATCGAATTATATGAACAGGAACAGTTCGATAAATGTTTTATATTTTATAATAATTTTAAAAATGTAATTACTCAAATTCCACGAGCTGAGCAAATAATTCCTACTTATATTAAAAAAGACGGTAAAGCTAAAGAAAATATGCTCTTTTATGAATTTGAACCAGACGAAGATGAAATTCTAGAAGATTTATTACCTAAGAACGTATCAGTTCAAATTTTCAAAGCCTTTTTAGAAAATGCTGCAAGTGAACAGGGCTCTAGAATGACTGCTATGGATAATGCTACTAGAAACGCCGGGGATTTAGTTGACAAACTTACAATAAATTACAATAGAAGTAGACAAGCATCTATTACAAAAGAATTAATTGAAATAATATCAGGAGCTGAGAGTTTATAATGAGTAAAGAAGGAGTAATAACACAATTAATTGGCGCCGTAGTTGATGTAAAATTCAAGGACGAATTACCTGAAATATATACAGCTTTAGAAACAAATAATAGCGGGAACAAATTAATTTTAGAAGTTGCTCAGCATTTGGGGGAAAATAGTGTAAGAACTATTGCAATGGACTCAACCGAAGGGCTTAAGAGGGGAGATAAAGTATTAAATACCAACGCTCCTATCAGTGTGCCTGTGGGACCTGAAACACTAGGAAGAATTATAAATGTAATTGGCCAACCAATTGATGAAAAGGGAGACGTTAAGACAAAAGAGAAATGGCCTATACATAGACCTTCTCCTAAATTTACAGACCAATCAACTGAAACAGAAATTCTTGTGACCGGTATTAAGGTAATTGATCTATTGGCACCTTATGCTAAAGGAGGAAAAATTGGATTATTTGGTGGAGCGGGAGTTGGGAAGACGGTAACAATAATGGAATTGATAAATAATATTGCCAAAGCTCACGGAGGATTTTCAGTTTTTGCTGGCGTAGGCGAAAGAACAAGGGAAGGTAATGACCTTTATCACGAAATGATCGAGTCCGGTGTAATTAAGAAAGATGGAAAAGGATCAAAGGCAGCATTAGTTTATGGTCAAATGAATGAACCGCCTGGTGCTCGTGCTAGAGTAGCTTTAACAGGTTTAACAGTAGCAGAATATTTTAGAGACCAAGAGGGACAAGATGTATTATTTTTTGTTGATAATATATTTAGATTTACTCAGGCAGGTTCAGAAGTTTCCGCTTTATTAGGCAGAATTCCATCCGCTGTTGGATATCAACCAACATTAGCCACAGATATGGGAAATTTACAGGAAAGAATTACATCTACAGGAAAAGGTTCAATTACTTCCGTTCAAGCAATATATGTTCCTGCAGATGACCTTACTGACCCAGCGCCCGCAACATCTTTTTCACATTTAGACGCGACCACTGTGCTTTCAAGACAGATTGCTGAGTTAGGAATTTATCCAGCAGTAGACCCACTAGACTCTACATCCAGAATTTTAGATCCTAGAGTTGTTGGGGATGAACACTATAGGGTAGCTAGAGAAGTTCAAAGAATTTTGCAAGCATATAAATCCCTTCAGGATATTATCGCTATTCTTGGAATGGATGAACTTTCAGAGGAGGATAAGCTTACTGTTGCTCGAGCGAGAAAAATACAAAGATTTTTATCACAACCATTTTTCGTAGCTGAAGTTTTTACAGGATCTCCAGGAAAACTAGTTGATTTAGAGTCCACAATTAAGGGCTTTGACGCCATATGTAAGGGAGAATACGATCACTTACCCGAAGCGGCTTTTTACATGGTGGGCTCCATAGAAGAAGTTATAGAAAAAGCAGAGAAACTTGAAAAAGAGTCTTAAAAAAGATGTCTGAAGAATTCAAAATTGCGATTATTAGTCCTGATAAAAGTATTTATTCAGGCGAAACTAAAGAGGCTGTTTTACCGTGTTTTGAAGGACAGGTAACGATTTTAAAAGATCATATACCATTAATAACTTTTTTAAGACCTGGCTTAATAGAAATTGATAAAAATGAAAAGTTTTATGTTGAAGATGGTACAGTAGAGTTTTCTGGAAATAATCTATTAATACTATCAGCTACAGCACTTAGTTTGAAAGATATTAACTCTGACCTGGTAGAGAGCATGCGTAGAGATGCCGAGAAGAAACTTTCTGCAAATCAAATATCAGATAAGCAAAAATATATTTTAAATCATAAAGTAGAAATTTTAAAACAAATCAATTAATAATCTTATTCAACTCAATTTTCAATTTAAGGTAAACTTCTTTTTTAAAATCAACTATTACTTCAGGTAATAATTTATAGTTTATCCATTTCCATTCAATAAATTCTGGATGTTTAGTATTTAAATTAATTTCGTTTTCATTACCCATAAATTTTACTATAAACCATTTTTGCCTCTGACCTCTAAATTTTCCCTTCCATATTTTTCCAAGCAAATTTTGCGGGAGTTCATATTCTAGCCAGTTTTCAATTTCTTTTAAAATCTTAATTTTTGTAATACTGGTCTCCTCAGCCAGCTCTCTTTTCATAGCATCAAATGGAGTTTCATTATTATCTATACCACCCTGAGGCATTTGCCATTTATCAATAGGGTTGTCTTTTCTTTTTCCAACAAAAACTTCGTTATTTTTATTTAATACAATTATACCGACACCTTTTCTCATTGGTAATTGACTTACCATATATTATGATTGAAAAAGTTTAATAGCATAATTTAGTTGATTGTCATCATCCGAGTTTAATTCAAATTCATCTTTTTCTTTAATAATTATATCTGGAGAAACACCAACTTCGGAAATAGATTTTCCTGAGGGTAAATAATATTTAGATATAGTTAATCTTATTCCCCCACCATTTCTAAGGGGAATTATAGACTGAACTGATCCTTTTCCATAAGAGTTTTCTCCCAAAATAATTGCTCTTTTATGATCTTTTAGAGCCCCTGCTAATATTTCAGATGCAGAAGCTGAACCATTATTTATTAAAACAATAATAGGTTTTCCTGTAATTCCATCCCCAGATCTTGCAAAGAACTTTCTAGTTTCATTTATTTGTCTTCCTTTAGTTGATACAATCTCACCATCTTCTAGAAAAAAATCTGTTATTGTTATTGCTTGCGCTAGAAGACCTCCTGGATTATTTCTTAAATCTATTATGTATCCGACTAATTTTCTCTTTTTTTCATAATTTTTAATTGTGCTAATAAACTGTTTGTCACTATTTTCATTAAATGATTTTAATCTTATGTAACCTATATTATTTTTTTCACCTAAAACTTTTGCTTCTACAGATTTGACTTCAATTATTTTTCTAACAATATTAAATGTAAGAGGTTTTTTTATACCTTTCCTTCTCACTGTTAAATTTATACTTGTTCCTATCGGTCCTCTCATTAATTTTACTGCTTCCATCAAAGTTTTTCCTTGAACCTGGTCGTTATTGATCCTAACAATATAATCTCCTGCTTTGATACCAGCCTTTTCTGCGGGTGTATCTGCAATGGGAGCTATTACCTTCACGACACCTGCCTCCATACCAATTTCAATACCTAACCCTCCAAATTCTCCCTTTGATTCTGTTTGCATGCTTTTAAAAAGTTCTGGCGACATATATGCAGAATAAGGGTCTAATGATTGCAATACACCATTAATTGCAGAGTCCATTACGTCCGCTTGATCTATTTCATCCACATATTCTTTTTTTATTTTTTCTAGGACCTCTCCAAATAAGTCTATCTTTTCATATAGTTTATCAGATGAAGTATTTGAATAGGCTTTACTGAAAAAGAAAATGAAAATTATAAAAAAAATATTAAATATATACTTTTTCATATTAATGCCTTTTCTTTAGGCAAGTCTTCTGACCACATTTTTTCAAGATCATAAAATGATCTTTTCTCAGGATGAAATAAATGCACTATAACGTCTATAGCATCAACCAATTTCCAATCATTACTTTCATATCCTTCTATTCGACAATTATCTAGTCCATATTTTTTTAACTCTATTAAAATATTTTCAGATAAAGACTGCAAATGTCTTGATGATGTGCCTGAGGCTATTATCATGTAGTCTGCGATATAGGACTTTTTTTTTAAATCAATACTTACTACGTTATTAGCTTTATTTTTATTTAATGTATTTTCAATAATTTTTTTTATTTTTTTAACTTCCATTAATAATTTTTTTTCTTAATTTCGTAGAAGATATATTGATCTTCAAATTCATAAAAAATTTAATATTTTTACTCTCTGGATGCAACATTATAACAGATTTTTTTGCTTTTGTGTCAAATCCTTTTCTAGAAAAAACTACTATATTAGTCATTTTTAATATTTCTTTATAATTTTTCCATTTATGAAAACTTATAAGGTTATCCGATCCTATGATAAAATAGATCTTATATTTATTACTTTTTTTCAAAAATTTAATTAAAGATATTGATGTTTTAGATTTTAATTTATCTTCATAATATTTTAATTGAATGTTTTTATTTCCTTTAATTATTTTTTGACACATTTTTTTTCTCACAATTAAAGAAAAAAATGATTTTTTTTTAAGTGGATTTTTCTTTGTGATTGCCCAAATAACCTTTTTTAATTTTAAGTGTTTTAAACTTTGTTTACTTAAGTATAAATGACCTTTATGAGGAGGATCAAAACTTCCTCCAAGAATACCAATCTTTATAAAATTATTTTTTACCATATGTCTTATGGTCGTGTTACACTCCTACCTTTAACTATATATTTATAAGAAGTTAATTGGTTCAATCCCACAGGACCTCGTGGAGGAAGTTTGTTAGTTGAAATCCCAATTTCACCTCCAAAACCAAACTCACCACCATCAGCAAATTGTGTAGAGACATTGTGCATTGCTATGGCGCTATTAACATTGTTTAAAAAAAATGAAGTATTCTTTTTATTATTAGAAATAATACAATCTGTGTGCATCGTTCCATATTTTAACACATGTTTTACAGCCTCTTTAACATCCTTCACGCTTTTTACTGATATTTTAGCATCCAGATATTCTGTTTGCCAATCCAATTCTTTAGCTAATTTTAAATTATGATTAAAAAGTTTATTAATCTTTTTATCGACAATAACTTCACAATCATTTTCAATTAATGAATTAATAACTTTGATCCCTTTTGTTTTTAAAACTTTTTCATTTATTAATAGTGTTTCTAACGCTCCACAAATACTAGTTCTTCTCATTTTTGCATTTAATATAACTTTTATTGCATTATTAAGATTACTTTCTTTGTCTAAATAAATGTGACAAAGGCCTTCCAAGTGGCCAATAACATGAACATTTGAAAATTTCTGAACTTTTGAAACTAGACCTTTTCCTCCTCTTGGAACAATCACGTCTATATATTTTGACATTTTTGATAATAAAAAATCTACAATTTTTCTATTTTTGTTTTTTATAAATTGCATACAATTTTGATCGATTTTATTTTTATTTAAAGACTTCCGAAATAAATCAGAAAGAATTTTGTTTGAGTAAAAAGCCTCACTACCTCCTCTAAGAATTGAACAGTTATTTGATTTAAGGCATAAAGCAGCAACGTCCGCAGTCACGTTTGGCCTACTCTCATATATTACACCTATTACTCCGATAGGCGTTGTTACTTTTTTAATATTTAGCTTATTTTTTGCCGTCCAACTTTCTAAAGTTTTACCAATAGGGCTTGGAAATTTTTTAATTTCTTTAATTGATTTTATAATACTTTCAATTTTTTTTTCATTTAATATTAGTCTATCTAATACATTTTTCCTTTTTAAACTTTTTAAATCTTTAGCATTTTCTCTGATTATCCTTTTTTTATTTATCAATATTAATTTGATATAATCATCTAGAGTTTTATTTATTCTTTTATGATTTATTTTTTTTAAGTTTTCGAAGGCTCGTTTTGAATTTTTTCCAATTGTCAAAATATCTTTCATATTATAATTTTACCATATCATCTTTATGAACCACTTCAGATTTGCTAGCATAACCAAGTATTCTTTCTATTTCATCACTTTGTCTACCTTTAATTTTTCCAATCTCATCAGAAGAAAAAGACGCTAGCCCTCTAGCAAGTTTATTATCTTCTTCATCAGCTATTAAAATATTTTCTCCTTTATCAAATTTGCCATTAATTGTTTTTATGCCTGCGGCTAATAAACTTTTTCCATTTTTAAGAGCATTTGCTGCCCCCTTATCTATGACAATAGTGCCGTGTGAACTTAATGAACTCACTATCCATTTTTTCCTTGCAGCCATAGTCGATATTTTAGGTATAAATTTAGTAAATATTTTTTTTTCTATCATATGTTTAATTGGATTTCTTTTATTTCCGTTACTTATAAACATATGACAACCTGCATTCATACAAATGTTTGCAGCTTCGAGTTTCGTAATCATTCCTCCAGAACCGTAATTGTTTATTTTTGTGTCAGCTAATTTATATATATTATTATTAAGATCTTTTACCTCATGAATTAATTTTTTCTTATTACCTTTATCATATAGACCATCTACATCTGAAAAAATTATTAAAGTATCGGCTCCAATAATCTGGGCAACTCTTGCTGCCAATCTATCGTTGTCACCATATTTTATTTCTGATGTTGCAGTTGTATCGTTTTCATTTACAATTGGTATAGCTTTCAATTTAAACAGGTTATCAAATGTTCTTCTAACATTTAAAGCTCTTCTTCTTTGTTCAGTATCATCAGGTGAAATTAAAATTTGACCAACTCTAAAATTATTTTTTTTAAATATCTTTTGAAATTCTTCAGCTAAATGAATTTGTCCAATAGAGGCTATAGCTTGACTCATTTCCAGTTTAATTTTTTTTTTCCTAATTTTTAAATAATTTTGCCCTAGCGCTATAGCTCCAGAAGAAACGATTACAATATCTTTCTTTTTTTTATATTTTTTAATATCTTTTATTAAACTATTTACCCAAGATTTTTTAAATCTGCCCTTTTTATCTATAACTGTAGTTGAGCCTAATTTAATTACAATTTTTTTTGAATTATTTACTAACATTTGTAATAAGAGCTTTCTTTATAGTTTGTATATCATCCTTTTTAAATACTGAAATAATTTTATATTTTTTTTTTATTTTATTACTGAAAATATCAAGTTTTTCTTTTAAATTTTTTTTTTTCACGAGATCTGATTTATTAAAATAAATAATTTCTTGCTTTTTAGATAAAGATAAATCGTAATTTTTTAATTCAGATCTTATTTTCTGGTAATTTTCTGCTAAATCATTTTCAGTGACATCAACTAAATGGATTAATATTTTACATCTTTCAATATGTCTTAAAAATTTATCCCCTAAGCCAATACCTTTATGAGCACCTTCAACCAATCCAGGAATATCTGCTAAAGTAACTTCCTTATTATTATAGTATGTGACACCTAAGTTTGGATTTATTGTAGTAAAAGGATAATTAGCAATTTTAGGTTTCGCTCTTGTTAAAGCCGCAAGTAAACTAGATTTACCTGCGTTTGGGAGACCTATAATTCCAACATCTGCAATTATTTTTAGTTGAAGCCAAATCCAAAACTCCTCACCATTTTTTCCATTAGTCTTTTTTCTCGGAGCCCTGTTAGTGGAACTTTTAAATCTTACATTTCCTAGCCCACCTTTTCCTCCTGAAGCTACTAAATATTTTTCTTTATTTTTTTTAAAATCGTAAATTATTGTATTATTATCCTCCTCATATATTTGGGTTCCTATAGGTACTTTTAAAATTAAATCTTTTCCATTCGCACCAGTTTTATTCTTTTTGCTTCCAGGCTTTCCATTTTCTGCTTTAAAATGTTGAGAATATCTATAGTCAATCAAGGTGTTCAAGTTTCTCTCGGACTCAAATAGAATTGAACCCCCGTCACCACCATCACCTCCGTCAGGTCCTCCGAATTCAACAAACTTTTCTCTTCTGAAACTAGCTGAACCCGAACCACCATTTCCGGCTTTCAAATTGATTTTTGCTTGATCTAAAAATTTCATTGTATTGATATAAATAACTTTAATTATTTATATTTTTAGCTGGGGATTACAGAAACAAATGTTCTGTTTAGTTTAGATTTTTTAAATTTTACTTTTCCTTTAATCAATGAATAAATTGAATGATCTTTACCCATGCCAACATTTGTACCAGGATGAATTCTTGTCCCTCTTTGTCTAACGATAATATTTCCAGGAATGACTATTTGATCACCGTATCTTTTTACTCCAAGTCTCCGACCCTTACTATCTCGTCCGTTACGTGATGATCCACCTGCTTTTTTTGTTGCCATTTAATTTCCTATTTTTTTTCGGTCTTTTTTATATCTTTTTTTATCTCTTTAACAGTCTTCTTTTTTTCAACTATTTTGGCTTCATCAATAACTTTTCCGCCTTTAGCTAAAATCTTAGTTATCTGTATTTTAGAATGTTGTTGTCTGTGACCATTTTTTTTTCTAGAATTTTTTCTTCTTCTTTTATGAAAAAC
>CEOP01070722.1_pt1 | contig 21509 bp, 17 predicted proteins | sample 361301 | NCBI WGS metagenome assembly CEOP01 (sample SAMEA2619548, study PRJEB7988) | marine metagenome | biome: marine biome (ENVO:00000447); feature: deep chlorophyll maximum layer (ENVO:xxxxxxxx); material: "saline water (ENVO:00002010), including plankton (ENVO:xxxxxxxx)" | depth 55 m
AAAAAAAATGGTATGAGTAGTACTAAATTTAAAGTACCCTCAACTATCAATTAGGAATATGGTAGATACGTTGACTTTCTTATTAGTCATAATATCGGTGATTTTTTCTTCAGCAATTGTATGGTTGTTCATGTCTCAGCATATGGCTAGGGTATTAGAAATAACTCGCTTGGAAAATGAAAAAAAAATTATTGAAAACAATGCTAGGGAAGGTGAGAGAAGAAAGATTCTCGATGAACGAAATATTGCAATGTCTAATTCTTTTAAATTAATAGCACAACAGGCTTTTGAAGATGTTAAAAGTAAAGCAGAAAAGGAAAAAAAAGAGGAATTTAAAAGAGTGACTGATGATTTTTCAATGGTATTAAAAGAATACAAGAAATCAATGGATGCGATTGAATTATCTATGATAAATAGAGAGTCGGCACTTAGGGAGAAAGTAGAAAATGTGTCGAAATTAGGATTGAAATTATCGGATGATACACAAGATTTGACAAGGGCTCTAAAAGGAGATAATAAATCACAAGGTGCATGGGGAGAGGTAGTAGTTGAGAATCTATTACAAAGTATGGGATTTGTATCTGAAAGAGATTATGTGAAACAATATAGCGAAACTGCCATAGATAATACTCGAAAAAGAGCAGATTTTGTTATATATTTACCTGATGATAAACAAGTAGTTATTGATTCAAAAGTATCTTTAAAGGCATATAATGAATTTGTAAATACTGATGACGAGGTGGTATCAAAAGCATCAATGGAAAGGTTATGTTTATCAATCAGAAAACATGCATCTGAACTCTCTAATAAAAATTATCAGCATATGGAATCCATACAAACACTGGATTTTGTACTCATGGTAGTTCCTTTAGAAAGTGCATATATTGCCGCACTACATCATGATCCCAGTTTGTATAATGACATGATAGGCAATAGAAGAGTGAAAATTGTAAGTGGAACAACAATAATGCTCGCATTGATTCTTATTCAAGAATTATGGAAAAGAGAAAATCAGAGTAAGAATCAGATTCAATTAGTAGAAAGAGCAGGTGCACTACATGATCAAGTAGTTCTTTTCTTAGAATCTTTTACAGCAGTTGGATTCGAAATAAAACAAGCATCGGAAAAATTTGAAGAGGCAGAAAAGAGGCTTGTTGAAGGAAAAGGAAATGTACTTAGGCAAACAGAAATGTTGAGTCGTCTAGGTGCTAAAAACAAAAAGGATTTGCGTGAAAAAAGTGGTTTGAGGAAATTGGCAGAACAAGCTGAATTATCTAAGGAAGAGGAATGAATAACTATCCCCTAATCCCATACTATGATTAAGTGGCAGACGGACAAGTATCATCCAGTAGTTTATCTACCAAAAGAATATGAAGTTAGAGATTTCACAAAAGGTAATTATGAACCTTCTAAATTTGAATATGATATTGGAAAATACGATGAACTGAGGCCAGGGATGTATGAAACGGACCTATTCTCAGACGGCAGATATCTCCACATAGGAATCGATATTGGTGCACCTGTAGGAACTCCATGTATGGCCTTTGACGATGGTGAAATTTCTCATTATGGTTATAATTCAGCAGATGGAGATTATGGGTATGTGATAATTACAAAACATTCTATCGGTGGAGTCTCAGTATGGGCCCTTTATGGACATCTAGATTCAAAATCGATAGAAGGTAAAGAAATCGGACAGAAGATTTCTCATGGAGAGGTAATTTGTTGGATGGGAGATAAACATGAAAATGGAGGATGGGATCCCCATCTTCATTTCCAATTATCATTAATTGAGCCATCTACTCATGATATGCCAGGCGTAGTAGATCCTAACGATAGAGAAGAATTTCTAATAAATTACCCTGACCCAAGACTGGTCATGGGACCAATATATTAAATTGAAGAAAGATGTTTTTTCAAAGAAACAATTGGGGCCATATCAGATGGATCTTTATTTTCGATTAATGCTAGTATTATAGTAATCCAATCAGTAATATGTGCAGCATAAAGTAAACATTCGAGTAAAGAATGCCCTTCACAATTGATTATCCATGAAGACTCAGTACTTATTTCATCTAACATCCATTTTAACCTATCATTAACTCTTGGGTGTAACCCTTCCCATGAGAAATAAATATCAGAATGAGATTTTTTATCAGCAGAACCCCAAGCAACAATTTCATTATGATTCATTTCAGGTAGATCTACTTGTCTTGCGAATCTTTCAGAATTTTCATTTAATTGATTTGCAAATCTATTTGCAGCAGGACTTAACAAAGTTGGAGAAATTATGCCAATCTGCCTACCTAACATAGATTTAGCCATTGAGAGTGTGAGGCCATTATCTCCTATGACGTCTGCAGCAGAAGATAATCTTCGCAATCTAGTAAGCATATCGACAATGTTCTCATTACTTGGCCTTTGAAAGATTCCCAGTGCCCAGCATATGGACAATTGGGTACCAAATAAATGACCAAAAGCAGATCTAGGCATTTGCCCGCCCGGAATATTCAAACAAAGAGAATTATGGTCTTCTGAGATTATTTCTTGGAGTTTTCCTCCTGAAGTAATACCAATTACTGTACCTCCTTGTTCCAGTACATTAGTGACTGCATCAAGAGTTTCCTCGGTATTTCCAGAGTAAGAAGTAGCAATTACTAACCAATCTGAACCCCACCAAGAGGGGAGGCCGTAATCTTTCCACACGACAAAAGGAATTCCTCCCGAATGGTCTGCAAGTGTTTTTAGAAAATCACCTCCCGCCGCTGAACCTCCCATTCCAAGACATAAGACTCCAGACCAATCTAAATCTTGTTCTATTTCTATCTCTGTTGCAAAAGAAGATTCGAGATTATCAACAAATCTTCTAGTGAAGCCACACATATCTTGTTTGTCAAATTTTTCTATTAAATCAGAAATGTCATAATCGTTGTCCATATTTACATCTCCGAATTGGTCCCTGGTATTGCTAGCCATGTGTCATCTATGAATCCAATTCTTATTTTAGATGATTGATTGTCATCATCGTATGGTAATGCAACTGTGACAATTTTATAATCAACTGGATCCATAATTTCAACAGCAGAACTATCACGATTTAAAATGTCAACTAAATATTGTTGTTTAACTGAGCATATTACAATACTTTTCTCCATATCTCTCCAAGATACACCAGTTCTTTCAAAGAATTTCATTCTACGTAAAACTGGTCCATCTTTCTGCCAGCGGCTGATAAGCCATAACTCACCTTTTAATTTGATAACATCACCAATTGAATAAGCGGGTTTTCTGTAACTCATTGTCAATCTAGTGACTTCGATTCCATCATTAGAGCCTACAACTGTTGATGTTTCTTTTATTGTTCCTCCGAATTTTTGAGTCAATTTTTTACCCCAACTTCTGGCCATCGCTTTCGAGCCTAATTGCATATCCCAACCTCCCGTAACTGGGCCTTCACTAGTTATGAAGAACATTGGATCTGGTTCCATATTTTCCAGCATTTCATCTAAAGTATCTCGGACTTCTTTTATTTCCACGGAATCCAATTTTCTTCCAGCTGAACGTAGTTGAACTATCGATTCAAAATATGAACCTGCTTTTCTGGTACAAGCAGGGCAAACTGCATTACTAGTTTGCATCAAAGATGTATGATTATCTTGAAAAGTGTAACTTTCAATATTTCCTGTTATGTCGACGTTTAACCTAACGGTTCTATCATCTATTTCTTCGATTGAGAATCCAAGTTCAATATCAGTGGAATTATTATGTATCTGTAAATTCTCTCTTATTCTTAAATCGGCTAAATCATCATTATCTATTTCTGACCACCTGCCACGAATCTCATATTTATTGCATTTTGGGCATCTATATTGTTGTATTCTCTCAGGAATTATAGATAAATGATTTCTTTTTCTAAAACAAATTTCACACATTCTATCTGAAGAAAGAGGAGGATTGGCCCCACAAGTAATACAAAATGCTCCCTCTGACATGTTATTGCCTGATAATACCCTAGATAATTGACGTTAGAAGTGTTTTCATGGGAAACGTATTATTCGTCCTCATATTTATTCTTTGAAAAGTTCTTTTCTACGGCACTAATACGTGATTCGACATCTGTAAGTTTTGAAAATAGATTCCATACATAACCGCCTATTATTCCGATCATGATTACATATGCAAATGCTAATTCAGTTAAACCTGTCAATTTCAATCCTCTCCTCTATCTATTGCACGCTGATATTTTTCTATTTTTGATTCTAACTGATTGACCATGTCATTAAGTATCGAAATTCCTATGAAAAGAAGGCAAAAACAGAAAAAGGAAAATGTAAGAATGAATAACCATTCATCTGGTAAGCCTGTTTCTTCTCCCTCAATAATTATTATCGGTGGATGTCTTCTGTTATACAAAGTCGTTGCTACTGCAGTAATCGGGACTAAAAAGAAACCAAATAGGCCTATTATTGAAAGTGTATCTCGAGTTTGATTTGTATCTGGCTGAGATTTTCTTGACATCACTAGAAATAGTGCGACACTGGTCAATAGGGCAAAGGAATTTAATCTTAAATCACCCCAGTCCCATGGCTTACCCCATGCCACTGAACCCCATATTGGCCCAGAGGTAATGACTCCCAGACCGAATAATAGGCCCATATCTGAACCAGTAGAAAATAATCTCCATCCAAAATCATCATTTTTCAGATACCAAAGTATTGAGCCTACAAACAACATCAAGAATGATAAAAAGGAACACCATGCAAATGAAACATGCCAAAATAATATTCTATATGATTCAGCGGAATTTTGCTGTACAGTCGTAGGATCAATCCCTGGAACCCAAATAAAACCTAATAAAATTGATATTGAAGCACCGAATAAGCCTAACAAAATTAGCGTCAAAGAGACGGTCTTGTAATCAGGCATGACACGTCCACTTAATTATAGGTCATCAATACTATCATTTATGCATCTGGAAGAAACACAGCAACTAACCATACCAAGGAAGAAACTAAACTAGCAAATAAACAGGAAATTAAGGGAGAGCCAATTTGAAGAGAAAAAGACATTCCATCAGTCATTATAACAGACAATGCTTCGGTTAATTCTAAAAAGGGCCAAGCTAAAAATATTAAAAGAAGTGCTCCTGAAGATGCATGGGATCTTTGTAAGTCTGATACTAAAAAATGTAATGCAGAAGAGGCGATAGCTAAATCCATCATAGATAGTGCAGGAAGCCAGAGCCAAAGAATTACATCTTCAGAATAAAGTGTTGTATTATTTCCAGTTAGTACAAACCATGAAAGATATGTAAGAGGTAATGGCAATAGAAGTGATGCCCCGATAACAGAACTAACAGGTCGGAATTTAGTGCCCAAATTAATATACCACCATTTTCCACAGTCTGCTTCATTGAATCTATTGATTAATGCTGGCGATATTATGCAGGTTATGAATGCAGGTAATAATATTAGGGAAGATAATATTTGATTATTGAAAGTATTATGATTAACATTTCCTATCAATGAAAATGAGATTAAAAGAGCTACTAAAGCAGGCGTTAAGCGTCCGAAGGTATCGATCGGGTTCCTAAATTCCATTTTTCCTGCCCAATTGATTAAAGATACGATAGAAATAGGTTTTGTAAATATTTTAAGCTCTGGGATTTTGATTATTTCTCCCGAAGAATTGCCTTCTGATTCTATGATTGGTTTATTTTCCTCTATTCTAATAATCCTATCTGCACAATCGATCAAATCACTATCATGTGAAGTAAATATTACTCCATGCCCTCTATTTGAAATTGTCCTTATCCAATTAATTAATATTTCAGAGGCAACATCATCCAATCCTTCACTTGGCTCATCTAACAAAATTACAATTGGATTTGCACTAAAGATAGCAGGAGAAAGTCCTGAAAGTACTGAAAGACGTCGCTTTAGCCCTCCTGAAAGAAGAGATATACGACTAGACTTACGGTGATATAATCCCCATTCAGACAAAAGAGAATCAAGTAAATATGTTTTTTCTTCTTCGTCGTCTTGAATATTCAAAACGCTCAATAGTCTTTCTCCTACGGTTTCTTCTCCACAAAAACCATCATTTTGTAATGTCATACCTATAGGAGGTATATTAGCAATACGGCCATCTTTATTTCTTATTATAATCCTCTCATTGAAATTGGAGATATAAGATAGTTTTCCATTTTTAAATGGAATAATTCCTGTACAGGACTCAATGAATGTAGTTTTACCAGAACCGTTAGGGCCAACTAGAGCTACAATTTCCCCTTCTTTCAATTTGAAATTTATATTTTTCAAAACACTTCTATTGCCCCTGATAACCGTAAGGTCATCTAACTCTATTAGGTGCCCTTCGTCCATACCACTGCGGAAGGGCGATACCGTTTGAGTAATTCTATTGATGAAAAATTCTATCCATAGATGTCTTTTGGGTGTGAATGAGGCGTTCCTGTTGGATGAAGATTGGAAGTGGAGCCTGTTAGAAATATCTGACTTTTTTTGGATAGTTATCATCTTTACAGTGGCATTATTGCCATTCTTTTATGCTTATAAGGATAAAACAAGTGTGGCATTGGGAATGGTTTTATCTTTACTATTAGTTCATTTCATTCAATATTTTCTGAGTTTTTCTCAGAATAATATCTTTTCCTTTGAGCCGATAGAAATTTTTGGCCTAATTCCAATATTTATGGATGAAAGTTTACATTTTCATAGATTCATTACTGCTGCTTGGTTGCATGCAGATTGGGTGCATGCATTGAGTAATATACTCGTTATAGCATTGGTAGGTGTACCACTAGAACAAAGATTAGGAGCAAAAAAATGGTTAATCGTTTATTCACTTGGATTCATAGGTGGAAATCTTGCTTGGATATTTACACATCCCGATTCATTGAATCCTGCAATAGGTGCTAGTGGAGCAGCATTTGGTCTTTTGGGGGCTTATATGGCATGTTGGCCAGAAGATAGGATAGAGTTTCCTTTACTTTTCCTTATTCGTGCTTGGCCTGTTTGGTTGATAGCATTTCTCAGAGTGGGAATAGAGATATTACAAATTTATTCCCTACAATCCGGCACATCCGGAGAAACAAATGTGGCCCATATGGCCCACCTCGGAGGATTCTTTCTTTCATATATTTCAGCAAAAATTATTGTTAAAAACCACCATATCTCTGCATATGGAGATTCTTCGATGGTTGATCAAAGAGAAATGTCAAAACAAATTAATGATGATCTATCAATGCAAATAGATAATAATCCCTGGACTAAAAATGGATTAAAATTGGAAGATAACATATCTAGAATACTACAAAAACTTCGTGAAGAAGGAGATGAGAGAGAAACCAGAAGAGCATGGTTAGAAGAATTAGCTGAACAAACTATATGTCCTATTTGTAATGGAGAAATAGTTGCTGTAGACAGGAATGATATATATATTTTGAAATGTGTTAAATCAGATAAACATCTTAATTGGCCTTAATGATAAATTTTGTGCCCTTATACTGGTTGGAATTATACGATAAAACACTGTCGCTGCCTTAGAGTGACATGCGGATAGACATCAAACCGGTCTTGATATCATTACTAATGATAGTGTTTGATTTATCTGTAGGAGTTGGTGCTCAAGTTCAAAATTATGAAATAGAAAATATTTCTAATGAAGGAATAAATAATAAAGATATAATAAATCTTGATATTCCACCGCTAATTTGTGGAAATGATATATGCGACAAAAAAGATAGATCTCCAGATCATACTCCGATAGATGCAGGAATTCCTGTCCAAGAATACGGATGGTGGTATGATTATTGGCATGATCACGATCAAAATGGAATGGACGATGATCTTCAGATGATAATAGATGGTCAAAAAGATTCTCAATCAACAACCTCGATAATTGGACAAGATGGTAAAGGCACTGTAGCCATAATTATTCATTATGCTTGGCATCCTGGACAAACTGATATTGAAAAAGTTAAATCAGTTTTGATTAAACACGGATGGGAAGAAGAATCATCATGGTTTATGCCGATGGATATATTGGATAATATAGTATTAGACCATGTGCCAATTAGTTCTTTATTAGAATTATGGAGTTTAGACGGAGTGGTTCTTATTGAGCAACAAAATGTTTTGGTTCCTTATTTAGATAAGGCCGCCAAAGGATCAAAGGTTAGAGCATCAAGTTTGTATGCAGAAACAATGAGGGAATTGAATTATGATGGCTCTGGAATCGTAATTGCTATTTTGGATACTGGAGTAGATAATGAGCACTTTTCCTTAGATGATTTTTCCGATGATAATAACGACAATACCAATGATCCAAATGATTTAGAAGACCCAAAATGGGTTGCAGGTTGTGACGCGACCTCTTTTTCAGGAAGTTCTTGCTCAACAAACGGGGATGATGATCCAGATGACGGAGATGGCCATGGCACTCATGTTGCAGGAATTGCTCTTGGGACTGGAGATAGCGATAGAGAAAATCAAGGATATGCGCCTGGTGCATATCTTGTTGATGTTAAAGTGATGACTGATGCTGGTGGATCAAATTCTCAATCTATTTTACAGGGAATTCAATGGGCCACACAGAATGTAGACACGGATTGGGGAAATAATGATTCTAGTGAAGGAATAGATATAATGTCTATGTCTTTTGGAAGTGCATCATCTCCAACTGGTAGTGATGATGCGGGAGACAATGGTACAAGTGCTGAAGCGCAAGCGGTAAATCAAGCATCTGATGCAGGAATTGTTTGCATAGCTGCAATAGGAAACGATGGGCAAAGACGAGTTACTTCAGTAGGTGCAGCAGATAAGGCCATAACTGTAGGTGCTATTGACGATAAAAATAGTATTGACAGGAATGATGATAGTTTAGCTTCTTATTCAAATTCTGGTCCAAGGGAAAATGATAATGATGGAGATTATGAAGATGAATTGAAGCCTTGGGTGGTGGCTCCTGGATCAGGAATAATATCTGCAGAACATGCTCAATCAACATCAATAGTACCTGGATCAGAAAATAATAGGGCCAAGGATAGCTATACCTCCAAAGATGGCACAAGTATGTCTACTCCTGCTGTTGCAGGTCTTGTGGCCATAATGCTCCAGATAGGAATTAAAGAGGGGATAATGGATTATAAAGATCCAGATAATACAGAAAAAATAAAAGAATATCTTATGAAATACTCCGAAAGTAGAGGATCACAATCTGAAGAATTAGATGGTTATTCATGGAACACACAGTATGGCTTTGGAATAATAGATGGTAGTTCCACCATGAGAGGTATGTTTGATGACGGAGACGGAGGGGGGCCCCCAGTTGGAAATGAAACAGGCCCAGGAGCGGGGTCTGGTAATTGGGTCGAGATAGAAAATCCAGTTGATGGAGAATGTGAATATGATCCAGATAATTCAGATATTTTGGTATGCATGTCATGGTTGATGGAAGGAGAAATATATAGGATACGAGGTAACGTAGATCAAGGAGATGATAATGGAACTGTAGAAGATGTTTTAGTACAGGTTAGTTACAAATATAAACCTAAAGACAATCAACCAGCGAGAGAAGAAATATTACTTGGATGGCATACTCCAGAAACCATCCTTACGGATAATAGCATATCTAATTGGAGTAGTACAATAACAATTCCAGAATTTACTGAAGATGAGATTGACGCGTCTCAAATGATAGTAAGAGTTGCTGCTAAAAATGAATTTTCACAGTGGAGTAATATAACTAAATCGACATATGGAATTGGGTTAATAGATTTCATATTAGAAAGTCCAAGTGGACAAAATGAATTAGTTGGTAATATAAAAATTCAGGGCACATACAAATCTGTAGATGGTTGCATAATACAATGGCGCATAGGGACAGATGATTGGAGCGATGGTTTGACCATTGGCGGAAATGGATATACCTACACGACTCAGGATTCAGACGGTAGGAATGTAATGAGAACAGGTTTGATTAAAGACTCGGGAGAGTGGGAATTCAATTGGGACAGCAATACTATTGCAGATGGTACTCATAGAATATCAGTAAGGATGATTAGTGGGAATGGCGTCATATCAGAAGAAGTTAGAAAGCAAATAATAGTTGATAACATACCTCCTAGTCCAGATTTAATCTTTAGAAGTTCTGCGTTATCATTTGAAGAATTTGGAGTTCCGATAACTGAAGTCTATGTCAATACTTTCTTAGAAATAAGAGGATCGATAAGGAATGTTGGGGATCTATCAGCTAATGAAGTAGGAATAATTTTAGAAGAAGATGGAGCAAGAAGGGATGAATATATAATACCTAAAATAGAAAGTGGAGAGATATTAGAGGTAACACTATATTGGAACCCTTCAACATCTGGAGATAAGCAAATTGAGATAATAATTGATCCGATAAATACAATCGATGAAAGTGATGAGACCAATAATATATTATCTGAAAGTTTCCCGGTCATTGCACGACCGGATGGTGTAGATTTAGCGATAAGAGAAGGTGCAATTAAAACAACACCAGAAATACCTCGCCCTAACGAGCAGTTCGTAGTAGAAGTTAGAGTAGATAACTTAGGCTCCAATGATGCTTATGACGTAGATGCAAGTTTGGAAATAAAAACCGATAAAGGCTGGCAGCAAGCATCTAGTACTGAAATAGTTAGGATATATGGTCAAGGATCAACACAAGTTTCATTTTTGTATATTCCAAATATATCAGGGCCCCTAGAAATAAGGGTTGATGTCAGTGGCGGATTTGCTGATTTAGATTGGAGTAATAATATTTTTGAAACTACATTATTAATCGATAAATCTACACTTACGGGCCCTAGGAATTTAAATTTTAAAGTAGGAGAAATACCATTAGAAGTTATTGATATGGAAGAAGGCGGAATAGTAATTACTCAGAGAGATTCAACATTGTATATGTATAAACTTACTCAAAGTAAAAATATAGTCCAATGTAATAATGTATTAGAAGAAATGTGGTCTGGGGAAATTAGTGTTGAAATTGATGAAGATAATATAGCACATCTTTCTTGGACTAGAAGATATCTAGATAACAATGGATACTATAAACAGACATTGACTTATTCAACTGTTGATTCATCTTGCCAAATGACACCAATTCAAGATTTAATGCCTCCAATATTATTATCTGATGGAAAATATTGGGGCATAGATATGGATAAGAGAGATACAGAGATAATAATATCAGGATATCATCAAGATATATTTGCTGGAGGAAGTTTTCAAGAAAGTACTGATATATTCTTGTTGAGCTCGGATTTGCCCATATCTTCTTCTGATTGGTCATTAAATGAAAATATAATTTCAGGCATAGATATTTCATCATCAACATTAGATAACTTAGAGATAGAATTTGGAGTCGAAGATGAAATACACTTACTTTACCAAGAGAATAGAGACGATACTACAGGAATAGAGAGATTAGGGCTTTGGTACGCTCATGGTAAACTAGATGAATCAGATTGGGCATTTAAGAAGGCCGTTGGAGACCAAGCAGCCCTTCCAGAATTAGTTGTAATTACTGAGAAAGAAGATGAAAAGATAATATCATGTTGGAGAGAAGGAAGTTTAGATGGTTCAGAGATAGTATGTATTATCGCAGATTCATCATTTAGAGCTATTAATGATCAAATGACTAACTTCCCTGCACGAGGACTGAGAAATATTGAATTCATTGAGACTGAAAGAGGCATCCAAGTTTATTTTGACAATGTCGGACCAACTGGACCTCAAATACAATATGGTTTGATTAATTTTGAAGAAGAGTGGCTAGGAATTTCTGACAGGCTAGGAAGCGGTAAATTACACACATCCACAAAGGCCCCTTCTAGTACTGAAACTTTGATATTACATACATCCAATAATGGGTGGCAAATTAGATCTTTAATTGATGATGAGACTAACAACGATAATGATATTTCAGTTCTGGATTGGTTTAAGATTCAATTAGGATTATCAAATAATGATCAAGAATTTAGAATTTTAGTTATTGGAGTTTCAGTAACAGTTCTAATTTTATGCGCCATTATCATCGTGACTACTTCAACTCAAGGAATTAAGTGGATTACTCAAAAGAGGAAAACTAGAATAAAAGGGTCGGTAAAACTAGAAGATGACGTAATAGATATTATTGGTGAAGAAGATATAATGGTTTCTTCGACGGATTCGGACTTGATAGAGTTAATCACTGAAGATAATTTATCAAATAGTAAAGAATCTCGTAGATTAAGAAGGATATCGAGAATAGAGACAACAGAAGAAATAGAAGAATTTGAAGTTTTTCCAGTTGGAATAATAGAAAGTAAACAAGGAAAAATACCATTGAGTAATAACAATCAGATAGTTTGTCCGTTCTGTAACTCAAAATTTGGGATTACGATTGGTATTTCTGCTACTAGGTGTCCGGTTTGTGAAGAGAGGATTAATCTTTGAAAATTGATTTATATAAAAGATACTCCGCCATGTTTCAATACGAATTCTCTTTGTAAATCATTGAACCATTCCAACATAGAGCTAGAAAATTGAACAGATATTATTTCTTTATCAGACATTAAATCGTCCTGAATTCCTTGCAATGTACCTGGAGCAGCCCCGCAAGCTATACACGCGCCATCTAAATTCAATATTAGAGATAGGGCTTTTTTGCCATTATTTAGTTTTTCAATGGAAGAATGATCAATAATAATACTGCCTCCATGTCCATCTAAAGCTGCCCTAACTGACCCCAAGCGGGCCATTAACGCAGGGATTAAATCTTCATGAGCGTCTTTTTGTAAAGTTACTAGAGATAGGTCCTGTAATCTAGATATTTCTGCTGGATCATTATTTTGTAATATTCTCTTTTGAGATTCTTTTTTCATCGCTTCTTCAATTTGTAAACGATACGATTCTGTGAGTTTTTTTGAATCTATTTCATCGACATTTGGTAAATCCACAATACTCCGAGAGGCTACTGTAATTTTAGGTTGACCTAAAACGACAGGCCCCGAAAAGAGTTATTGAGGTCCTAAAAGAGAGACGTTCAAAAGAGATGATAGATGCAGATTGATTATGGAATCGGGAGTACCACTTCTTGAAATTAGAAATCTCCATGCAGGCATTGATGGAAATCAAATCCTTAATGGCATAGACATAGAAATTGGCCCTGGAGAAATTCATGCCATAATGGGACGTAACGGAAGTGGTAAAACTACAACTGCGAATATCGTTATGGGTCATCCTGACTTTGATGTGGAAAGTGGAGAAATAAAACTTAATGGTAAAGATTTACTTGAATTAGAATCATGGGAAAGGGCCAAGGAGGGTGTATTTCTATCTTTTCAATATCCACAAGCTGTTCCTGGTTTACAAGTGGGTAATTTTCTAAAGAAATCTGTTGCAAGTATTAATGGTGAAGAAGCCGCCAAAGGGAAAAAATTTAGAGAATTACTTAAAAATTCAATGAAAGAATTGAATATGCCTTCCTCCTTTTTATCTCGTTATGTAAACGATGGTTTTAGTGGTGGTGAAAAGAAAAGATTTGAGATATTACAAATGATGTTGTTACAACCACAATTGGCAATTCTAGATGAAACAGATAGTGGTTTGGATATAGATGGAATTAGAACTGTTGCTACTGGAATTAATTCGTCCATTAGAGGAACAGATTCAGGTGCGCTAATAATTACACATTATTCAAGAATATTAGACTACATTAAGCCAGATAAAATCCATGTTTTAATAGATGGTAAAATAGTTGCTACAGGAGATGCAACTCTTGCTACTGATTTGGAAGAAAATGGATACGATTGGTTAGAAGAAAAAGTAAGAAGAGGAGGAGATTAATATGGAGAGTACCCAAGAAGCAAGAGACGTCGTAGGAGATTATAAAGCCGGATGGCATGATACAGAAAATTCAACCATAAGATTTGATTCAGGGCTATCAGAAAAAGTAGTTAGAGATATTTCAAAAATTAAAAATGAACCTGAATGGATGACTGAAATAAGAGTTAAGGCCTACAAGCATTTTTCTGAAAGAGAAATGCCTACATGGGGCAATATGAGCATGTTAGAGCAAATTGACTTCGAAAAAGTTTGTTATTATTTAAGATCTTCATCTGCTACTGAGAATGATTGGGATGAAGTTCCTGAAGAAATAAGAAATACCTTTGAGCGTTTAGGAATACCTGAAGCCGAACAAAAATGGCTATCAGGAGTTACTGCCCAATACGAATCTGAAGCGGTTTATCACAGTATTAGAGAAGATTTAGTATCACAAGGTGTTATTTTCTTAGATATGGATAGTGGTCTTAAAGAATATCCAGATATAGTTAAGAAATGGTTTTGCTCGGTTGTTCCTTACTCTGATAATAAATTTTCTGCCTTGAACACTGCGGTTTGGTCTGGAGGGTCTTTTATTTATGTACCAAAAGGAGTGCACGTTGAGATGCCAGTTCAGGCTTATTTTAGAATAAACGCAAAAAATATGGGCCAGTTTGAGAGGACATTAATTATTGCAGATGAAGGAAGTAGTATTCACTACGTAGAAGGTTGCACCGCACCAACTTATTCTACAGACTCATTGCATTCTGCAGTGGTCGAACTTGTCGCTCTCCCGGGATCACACATACGCTACTCAACAGTTCAGAATTGGAGCGCAAATGTATATAATCTTGTTACAAAAAGAGGTATTGCACATGAAAATGCAAAAATAGAATGGGTCGACGGGAACATAGGTAGCAAATTAACAATGAAATACCCATCAGTTATTCTCAAAGGAGAGGGTTCACATGCAGAGGTAATTTCTGTCGCTTACTCTGGAAATGGACAACATCAAGATGCTGGTGCGAAAATACATCATCTAGCTTCAAATACTACGAGTAAGATATTATCAAAGAGCATTAGTAAAGATGGAGGCAGAGGGTCTTACAGAGGAATGGTCACAGTATCTCCAAAAGCAGAGAACTGTAAATTGAATATTGTTTGTGACGCTTTGATATTGGATGATGAGAGTAGATCTGATACTTATCCAACAATGGAAGTTGCGAATTCTACCGCAAGATGTGAACATGAAGCAAGTGTATCAAAAGTTAGTGATGATCAATTATTTTATTTAATGAGCAGAGGACATACAGAAGAAGAAGCTTTAGCGTTAATTGTAAATGGATTTTTTGAACCTTTTACCAGAGAATTGCCAATGGAATATGCAGTTGAATTAAATAAATTAATGGCACTGGAAATGGAAGGAAGTATTGGTTAAATGGTGTTAATATGAATGCCATTAATAGGTACAAAGAAGTCTCAGGAACTACAGATAGGGCAGATCACCTTTGGAGGTATACTCCATGGAGGAAAGTTCACCCAACAGGAGATATTGACACGGTCCCTGATGTAAATAAAGAACCTAAAATAAGGTTAATAAATCTTGATGGTACAGAAATTACTAAGGGAATTAGTCTTCAAAAAATTGATCAATCAGGAGAAGTTTTACCCGATGTAGATGTGGTTGCCACTACATTCTTAAAAGCAGTATCTGAAAATTCAAAATGGGTTTTAAAAACAGAGCGGAAATTTGTTTCCAGAACTCCGATATTGTTAGAAATAGATGCAAACAACGATATTGATTCGCTAGAGCTAATTCTCGATATTGGAGAAATGAGTGAATTTGAAATGGTAACTCTTATCAAAGGAGAGACAAAGTGGATGGGTTTGTTAAGATCTGGAAGAATTGGGAACGGCTCTAATATAAATGATATCACTGTAGGTTTACAGAAGAAGGGCGTATTATTGAGATTAGATTCTATATCATTAGGCAGAGATGCAAATATGAATACAGGCACAGTTTCTTCTGGATCTCAGAGAACGAAAGCTGATCTAAGATATAGAATGTCTGAAAATGGAAGTAATTTACAAGTTCTTGGATCAATATTATCAAGAGATGATATGTACCTTGACTATCATATAGAAATTCAACATGATGCTCCAGAGACATTTAGTAGGCTGAAATGGCATGCTGCTTGCGGAGGTAAGAGCAGAACCATTGGGACAGGGATGCTAAAAGTTGCCAAAGGCTCCACCGGTACCGATGCTGCACAGAATTTTCATAATTTATTATTATCTAAAGATGCTGAAGCTGATGGTATTCCAGAATTAGAGGTTTCAGAATCTAATGTTGTTGGGTGCGGCCATGGAATTGCGAATGGCCCCATAGATGAAAATCAGGAATTTTATTTACATTCTAGAGGATATTCAAAATCTGACGCAAGATCGGCCCTCATAGCCGCATTCCTGAATTCAACTTTAACTAAAATGGGGAGCCCTGTTTTACATGGCTGGTTAAGTAAATTATTAACATCAGAATTAGAAGTAATGAATAATTAAGTGATTTGAATGAATCCCAGAAATGGCCTGAATAACAGGAAAAATGAGAAAAAAATTTCTAAAATTATATCTTGTATATTTGGTTTCTACATTTTATTATCTTTTTTAGCCCCTTTAATGATGGAGGAAGGTTCTGTACCAGAATTATCAGGGAGGGCTAACGCAATAGATTATGCCACCGAACAAAGTTGGGGAAATTTAGAAAATGGAGAAGATTCTGAGATAGGACATGATCAATCTAAGCATGGAGGTGTTTTTGCTTGGTCGGAATTGAATCCTATATGGGCAATAACATATCTATTAGGAGATATTAATTGTCATCAAAAACATGAACGTTCTTGGGAGATAAACGATAATCAGATGCCAATATGTACCAGAGATGTTGGAATTTTATTTGGTATTGTTTTTGGTTGTCTATTTTTTAGAATTAGGGGTTCTAATAGATGGACCATACGAGATACTTTTCTAACTATAATTCCAGATAATGGACTTTCTATAATCTATAAAAAAGATGCACGTTTGTTTGCAATGTTCCTACTTATAACATTATCAATAATACCCATAGGAATAGATGGTTTTGCTCAGATGCTAACAGATTATGAGTCAACTAACTTAAAGAGAGTAATCACTGGTTTTATTGCTGGTTTAGGCCTTGGATGGTTGATCTGTTCAATGTTAGCTGCTAAGCCAGAATATTTTGAAAATTCTGAGAAAGTTGTTTTACCGATTGGGTCATTATTAAAGATAAAATAAATTTAATCGCCATTCCACCATTTAATTAAATCTTCTTCGGAGTTAATAATATTATTCTTTTCCCTTCCGTCCCCTAGAATATTTAATCTAAGAATCATAGAATTAATTGATTGAAAATTTTGACTTTCTTTAATTATCTGAGGTAAAGAGAGACGGAGATGAGAATTTGGATTATTTTTTTGCCATTTTTTAATTTCTGATCTGATTGGCCAAATTATCAATAATAGCCTACCAAAAGGATGAAAATCATCTTTTAGACGTGATTTTGGAGTTTCACCCGATAAGAGTGTTTTAGTTTGTGATATCCAAGATAACTCTGAATATAAGAATTTGATAATCTTCCTAGAATGGCTATACGAAACATTCCTAACTGGTCCTAATGCTTCTCTCAATTCTGAAATATCTGCTGAATTCATCAATGATAAAGTACCACAAATTGAAGATATTGAATGACTAAGAATACTTTTGGGAAATAATATGTTACCTTCTTTAGAAGATTGTTGAAGTTTTTTATTATGTATTTTCTGAGCATCTAAAAGTATTTTCCATGGTTTACTATTTCCAAGCCAATTCTTATTATTTCTAAGTGGTTGTAATCCAATATCTTCCAGTGTGGACTGGCCCTCTAATGAATTCATTAGTTTCTTCAAATGGTACATTTCAACGTCATGAATTTCGACATTGATTGGAGGCGGCTTAGAATGTAAGAAATTTTTTACAGCTATTGTTAATTCTTTACGAAAGTTATCTTCGGATGTTTCATTAAGAATTGGTCCAATAATTGCTCCCATATCAAAGGGAGTTGGCATTTCAAATTTCCCCGAAAGTAAGTTTTTGTAGCCTCCTCTGATTTTTCTTTGAAATTCTGATGTTTCAAAATATTCTTTTTTGTCTGATAAATTTCTTAATGTACCGGCTTTAATTCTTTTTAATGCTATTTCAGGGTTACAATCAACCCAAATACAAAGATCTGGAATTAGTGCTGCTGAATTCATATGTGCAACCCTTTCTAATCCCAAATTACCAACAATTCCTTGATAAACCAATGAAGAATGTATATTTCTTTCACTTACTACCGAACTACCTTCTTTTAAATAAGGTAAAATCCATCCATGTGAATGATCTAATCTATCTGCAGCGAATAATCCTGCCTCTCCTTCAGGCTTTAATTTCTGCATTTTTACAGATTCTATGGCTAAACGTCCTAATGGATGATCTCTTCTTGGCTCACCTGTTTTTTCTACTGATGTGAATGTAAATTCTTTCTCAAGAATTTCGGCAATAATTTTAGCAGCTAATCCTTTACCACTACCATCTCCTCCTTCAATACTAATAAGATACATAAAATTCCTCATTCAATATTATTATCATCAGAGATAAATTGATGTTTAGTTAGACTGGAGAGTGCCATTCCAATAATTATTAGAAGAGGTCCAACAAATAATCCCCCTCTACTCCATAAACCCACAAAAGAAAACCACCATGCCTTTCTATAACTCTTCCCATTAAGAACTTCAATACCTCCTCTTACACCAAAAACTCCAGAAATTAATGTTAAAATTGCAATAATTGTGGCGAGAGTTGCTGCCTCGGTTAGATTACTTTCACCGGTCCAATCAATTTCAATTATTTCTTCGTCATCTCCTGGAATCATAGTAATCGGTATCTGGGCATGATCTCCAGGAATTAGAAACAGTCTGATTGAAATATTATTATCAAGGGATGCAAATAGAATTGAGGATTTACGTGGAACCTCTGGGATTTGAAATCTTCCATTTTGATCAGTAAATGTCTCTTTCCCGGTAATAGTTCCATCAGGATTTAACAAAGTTAACCTTACACCTTCTATTGGATCTCCACCCGTATTATTATCAATGAGTGCTGAATTAACTATTCCGTTTATATCTGCGTAATTGTCATCACTGACTAATGACCCTGATAATATCTCAGCCGGATTTGCGGAAATTGCCAAAATCCCAAATATTGCTCCTAAGAGGCTTCCGGCGATGATTAGAAAAGCAGCAGAAACTCTAGTTGCAGAGTCTTCAGACAAATCTGAAAGCCATATTTCAATGGATGACATAGTCTCATAATCAATATCCGTTTGCATTAATCTTCACCCCCCTCAACGGCATCCCCAGAGATGGGCGGCTGTTCATGTTGTCGCATAAATGATCTATAAAATAAAAAAGTGAAAGCGGGCCATGAACCGGGCATCACAAATATAGTAATTGCAATTAGACTAATTAAAGAGAAGAGGAGATTGAATGTAAAATAATCTTCAATTTGATTGTTATTTGATATTAAATTCGAATTATTACAAGGGCTAAAGGATTCATTGGATGGTAAAAAATTAATAGAGTACATATTTTCCCAATTTTTTCCAGTCAATAAAAAATAATTATCTTGTTCAGAGTAAGCGATTCCATTTAAAACTGAGTTTGGATCTTTTTGGTTGTATGATAGTGATTCTAAATTTATAGAATCCTGAACGATACCATTAGTACTATTAATAGAAATTATTCTATTTTCATTCCAAATATTAGCATAAATTAAATCTCCTACACACTCCAATTCATTAATGTTAATAATTTCTTTATTATTTTCAGTTACTGTTATTGTTGAAGATACAGTGAAATCATTTACATTTCTAAATGATAAAATTGATGAACCGTTAGACATAATGAAGAAATCTCCATTATTGCACAATCCCCATCCTTCTCCGGTATAGTTGTAATTTCCTATTAATTCAAAAGTATCAATATCAAATATTTTTGCATGTTGCCCCATCCAGGTAAGCATAATTATTGAATTGTTAAATATCGATATTCCTTCAGAAAATACATTGGAATCAAAGTTTTTTTGGCGTAAAATTTCTCCAGAGGTTATATTTAATTCTCTAAGACTAGAATTTCCATAAAGCCCAGTAGTTTCAAATAATCTAGCCCCTTTAATCTCTAATCCTTGAGTGAATGAATCAGGTTGATGATCAATAATGTTTAGTATTTTGAAGTCTATTTGATCATCGGTACAAAGAGAAGATGCTGAAGAATTATTAGGTAATAAAATAATTATTAATATACAAGAAAATAATTTTTTAAATTTATTATTATACAGTATGTATGAACAATGCTCCATTGACGTTAAGATATGTCTTTCGGCCCAGCAAATTACATTTATACAGTGAGTGAACAGTATGTCGGCCAATAATATCAAAACTAAATCACTGATTTCGGTTTTGTTAACTTCAGTACTGGCATTATCTATTTTTACTCCTTGTGTTTTTTCGGAAGAATTATCTGATACACAAGATTCAAAAATCATTAAAACAGACCTCTCTGAATTCTCCCCTACTACTGAGGGAAAGGAATACATGTTTAACGGTGATGATTTATCTGTCTTCTCTGCAACTAGTTTTCTAAAAAAACAATGGTCAGATGCTGAATATCCAGGACTAATATTACCATTTTCAGATGAGGGACAATCTGGTAGCTCCATTAGAAGTTGCGAGAATGCATGGAGTATCGGAGAGAGTGACAATATATCAACTTCCGGAGGTACGATTACTGCTACGGTACAGAGAATTTCTGCGAACTCAGCTATCTTTGTTGAAAATGGTAAAATCGTTTCATCGACGACTCTAAATGATATAGTTTCGACTTGGGAAACAACCATTTATCCAACAGATACATATTATTTTGGAAATCCTCCAGATGTAGACAATAATTGCCAAATAGAAATCGTGATTTATGAAATAGATGGAGTTGGGGGTACAGGAGGGTATTTTCAACCGGGCATATCTTCCATCAGAGAAAGTCTTTACTTTGACATAGATGATATGAATTCTCGAAATACAATATTAGCCCATGAATTTGAACATCTTTTACATAATTCAAGAGATCCGTTTGAATATTTATGGATTGATGAAGGAGCAGCAGATATGGCAGCGTATTTGTGTTTTGGAACTACAGATACGCTAAGTTATCATGCTAATGAATGGGCACAAAACTCCAGTCTAAGTGTCAGATGGTGGAATGATAGAATTGCCGATTATGGAGCAGGGTTCTTATTTTTGATGTATATTTCAGATAAATTAGGCGGAGGAGAGGCTATTCAAAGACTAGTCGCTGATACTGCAGTTGGTGGTTCCTCTATAGAAAATCTGGCAATAAATCCAGAACCGGGTTCAACAGCAATAGGGACAACAATGAATGATATTTTTGCGAATTTTAGTGCAGCAGTTTCACTAGACAGTCCTCAAGGAGTATTTGGTTTTTCTAATCTAGATTTGACCTCTGAGTGTAATACAGGAACAATTTGCAAAGCACAACTAAGTGGAGAAAA
>CEOP01117658.1_pt1 | contig 21466 bp, 18 predicted proteins | sample 361301 | NCBI WGS metagenome assembly CEOP01 (sample SAMEA2619548, study PRJEB7988) | marine metagenome | biome: marine biome (ENVO:00000447); feature: deep chlorophyll maximum layer (ENVO:xxxxxxxx); material: "saline water (ENVO:00002010), including plankton (ENVO:xxxxxxxx)" | depth 55 m
CAATGATGCAGGGCAGAGCCATCGTGTGGATCTCCGAGGTACATTCCTGGTCGCTTTCGTACTGCTTCAAGCCCTTCAAGCACTTGAATACTACCTGCATCATATGAGTCTTCCATTATCATCACCGGCCGGGAAAGAGTTTGCATATTGTATGCAGATTTTAGGATTGATTTATTCGTTGAAAAAAGTGGGCTGCGGCCCGTTTTCGTCGTGGAATTTTTCACTCCCTCCCATTCAATTTCTAATTCCCTCCACGGTGTTTAAACATACCCCTACTTGAACCACAAAAACAAGGCATTGAACGGCAGTTATCCCCACAGGGAGTGAATGATTTCAAGCATATTATTCGGAGATCTATTCTCACCGAAATATTGGGGGCCTTGAATATAAATTCGGTTGAAATTTGCGGATTCAAGCGGCGTGAGCGTTAAGAAGAGGACGCAGGTGGGGAGGACATGACTGGCCCAAACATCTGCGTATCCTTGGAAGGAACTACTGTCAAAGAAATGGCTGATGAAGCCGCTCGAGCAAACATTGCTGGAGCTGACATGGTCGAAGTACGCTTTGACCGCCTTTACCTCAAGAAACCCGCCCATGAGGCCGTAGAAGACGAAAAAGGAGAAGTTCGCCATGTTCTCCCTCCTGAAGACCAGTGGCACATTCTTGACATCGGCGACGTCGACACCGACGAATCCATCACTTTATTGAAAGAAAGTATCCCTTTGCCTGTTATCTTCACCGTGCGACCCTTAAGTGAAGGCGGTCATTTTCCAGGAACCGAAGAAGAACGTCTTTCAGTGATGAAGAAGGCTATTGAATCGGGAGTTACAACCATTGATGTTGAACTTTCTATCGATGGAAAACAACGCAAGGAAATTCTGGAAATGGCCGCTTCTGCAAAGATCGGAATTGTGTCATCCATCCACGATATTGAATCAACCCCAAGTGCATCAGACCTCGTTGCAATGGTTGAAGAACACGCCACTGAAGGCGAGATGTTCAAATTCTGTGGAACTGTAAATGACCACCAAGACGCTTTGCAAATTGTTGAGGCATGCCATGAACTTCTTGGCTCAAAGCACAAGTTTGCCCTGATGGCTCTTGGAAACGGCGGAGATTGGACACGGCTTCACGCGCCCGTACTCGGTCAGTCGCTGGTTTACGCATCATTGAGAAATGAGTTCAGACTTTCAGACAAAGGCCTCGTGAACATCCGAGATCTCAAGAGCGCTTGGGCCTTGATGGAATACTGAACCCTAATCTTTTGGCGGCGGAGAATCGCCAATCGGTTTCTGTTCAAGCAGAGGCACCGTGTCCAAAGATGGATCATTGGTTGTTGTACCTGCGCCTGCATTCATGTACCTGCTGTTAAGGATGAAGGGGAGAACCACTACGGCTCCAATCATAACGAAAAAGGCCAATGGCACCGTCCATGGAGGCAAGATGAAATTGCGCTCTTCTGTAATGACTGTGACATCTGCGACCACGACCTCACCTAAAGGCTCAGCATCACGGTCATGGGAATTATCCCATGTATCGATGACCAAGTAAAAATCTTGATATGATCCTGAGTCAAAAAGTGAATTGTAAACTTCGGGACTGTCAAGGGAAAGTGAAAAGGTAACTTCATCCCTGTTTTCATACTGATGAACATCTCGATAAGTATTCCATCCTGCGGGGTTAAAACTCCTCCATTCAGGAGAAAGATCACTCAAAACTTCTTCAAAATCCCCCATCCAGGAGTAGAAATGATTGCTGTTGTATGATTCCAAATACATATCGTATTGATTCGTTGTCAGAAGGTAAATATCTGCTGAAGCAGGCGAGGACACATTGTCAGATACCGTTTGGAGAGTGACACAGAATGTCGTCCTGTGTTGGCTTGAAAGATTGAAACGCAACGCCCCTGCGCTATCGTTTCCAATACTCATGCTCGTATAATGATCTGTAGTCAGCGGCTCAAGGGCAGGTAGCGGCCATGGTTGGTTGTACATCCAGTACTCCTCTGGATGCAATTGTGGATCGTAATTTGTTCCACCTCCACCCCAATCCATCTCCTGCGACTTGTCACGATCCTCAGCAATAGACGCGTAGTCGCCATAACCCCCTGCGTGGGGTACGAGGGCGTGCCTTGCAACGGTTTCATTCCAAACAATGGGTTGTATATCGCCCGTACAATCACCTTGAGCTTGGACTGCTAATTGAAACGAAGGACCAACCGAAAGAAGAGGAAGAAGGAGAAGAGATGAAACAAGAAAAGTGCTCAATCGCATTGCTTCACCGTTCTTCGTTGGTCATTGAAGGCTTTAGGTTATGTCGGCTCAGCGTCGTCGCAGTGGACGAATATAACCGCTGTCATCGCTACGTCGCTCATCTTTGGACAGAATTTTAGGCGCAGGCGGAGGCAAGTGGTGGTCCATCCCTAAGAGGCCACCTTGTGATTCAACCAATTCTACATCAGAATAAGTTTCCGCAGCCTCTTTGGCTTCTTCTTCAAGTGAACTTGGCTCACGCATTACCAACCATCCAAGGATAAGAGCAACAGCGATGAGCCCAATGAATGTAGCCAATTCCGAACCAGCATCTGCAACCCAGGATTTCCATTCATCTGCTGTGAAATCAGAAAGAGATGGCGGCCCATCGGGTTCTGGAACAACTTCAATCTCTTGAGACATTGATTCACATTGACCTAAGCCGTCACAAACCTCTACCTTGAGAGAATAATATCCCGTAAGAGCATACGCATGGCTTGCACGGACTTCGTAACCCGCCGTTGGCTCGATCCAATCATCGCCAGTATTGCCGTTTTCATTTTCGTCGTTGTCAAGGTCGAAATCCCAGCGCACCTGGAATTCAGTGAGAATGCGTTCATCTCTCTCGTAAATTGAACCATCGTCAACATCTAAATCTCTATAAATTTCAAGATCTAAATCCTCTCCTACTTCTGAAATATTGGCATTGAAACTGTAGGAGTCTCCAACAATTATCTCTTCGGGGATGAACAATTCGTATACTTCAGGTGGATGATTAACGACCACCGTAAACGACATTCTTGTGACATCTCCGGTTCCAAATGCATCACGAACTGTAAGCGTCACGTGATAGGTTCCCGGTAGAACATAAGCATGCCAAGGGCTCGCATCATGCTGCAATGGCGTGGCATCTCCAAAGTCCCAGGTATACTGAACCAATCCATTCCAGTCTGGAGAAGCGACCTCAAATGGCACATACCGTCCTTCAAAGCGGCGGTCTCCATCACGAGTTCCTGACGAATCAAAGTAGAGCATGTCGCCTGGTGCAGTTACAACTTCATTATCTTCGTTGAACGTGTGAGACCAACCATCTGGTACGCTCCCTTCTGGGAAGGAGGTAGAAGAGGTGATTTTCTGGTCATCAAGCCAGCCGTCCAAGATACGAACTTGAATGATTGGAACCGGATTGATGATCCGAACGGTCATCGTTCGTGGGAAACTGCTTTCGCCAAGTTCGTCAATAACGACAAGGGTAACCGTATGGATTCCGGGTTCAGTGAAGGTGTGTGTAACCTGTGGACGCTCCTCAAAGGTTCCGTCAGAAAACGTCCAGTTGTAAACGAGGTCCGTGGAATCTCCGACGGTCCCATCTGGATCAGAACTGCCCCTACCATCAAAGGTGTAAGGTTCGTCGACCTCACCATCTTGTTCCCTGAAATCAATGGATTGGGAGCCCAAGGTAGAGGAAGTGATCACATCGAAGGAAGCAACAGGAAGTTGATTGAGTACCATCACATTCAACATCGCAGTCATCACACTTCCGTCATCATCCGTAACGGTGAGCATGATGGTCTTGTTACCTGGCGTATCCCAAGCAACGATTGGATTTGAAATGGTGCTGGATATCGTAGAATAGTCGTCACCTCTTGCAGGAATACCTGTGGCGATACGAACGCCATCAGTAAACGACCAATCGTAGGTCTCAATGGTACCATCATCGTCAATGAAGACATCAGGGAGGACTAGGTTTGTGTAAGTCATTGTCGTCATGTTTTCAGAAAAAATCTGTATTGGAAGACGGTTGTTGATGGTGACATTGATCGTTTTCGTACCGTTGTTAATGCCATCCGAGACGGTAACAACGAGAGTATAAGTTATGTTTTCTCCATCGATGTCTCCCCATTCATGTTGTTGTGAATAAGCGCCCATTCCAGAGTCAGCAGTTCCATCACCCCAGTCCCAATGGAAGTCCAGTGAGGTCAATGGGACATTGTCTGTTGTACGCCCAGCAGAGAACAAAATACGCTGATTTGTCAACAAACTGATCTCTTCATCAATAACGATGTTGTTGACTGTTATGATTGGTATCGGGCTGGTTGTGTCGGTGACGTTGACTTGGTGGATGTCAACCTCTGACCACGAGCCACCTCTATCCATCACACTTAGGGTCGCATTGAACACACCAACCGAAGCGTATGATCGCAATGGTGATTTTAGATTCGAAGTGCTGTTATCTCCAAAGTCCCAGGCATAGGCTGTTGGAGCGTCGAAGTACGGCAAAGTATTGTTGTTCAGCGAGAGGCCCCATGCATCAAAACCATCACCGACGAAATTCAAATTCTCCCAAGTTTGTACATCGGTTAGGGAAAGCGAACCGTTAGCAACGGGTTGCATGTTGTTGAGGGTTGAAGGAGAGGTTTGAAGCGTGTCCACAACTGAACCAAGCATGTCTTTCATGACCATTGAAAACGAGTACGCATCGTTAAGAGGAGCGGTAAAGAAAACATCGCTATCAACGACTGTCCCTCCTCCTGCTGCGATTCGGTCGGTCAATGAATCAATGACAATTCCTGAACCATCTCGCACCGTGATTTCAACATCCAAGTCTTCAAAGAAAGCATTGGACAAGACCCCGTAACCAATTTGCACGGTATCATCAATCCCGTCTCCGTCACGGTCTCCGAGAGTCGTTGTATTCAGCGAGAGCGTTGCGGGAGAGGTAATTCTTGCAGCTTCCACATCCACAGTTCCTGTGGGATAAGAGGGGCCACATGAAGTGTAATCGCAATCCGCAAGCGTACTTTCGTACCAAGTAATCACCCAAACTTCATTGGTCAAATTTCCGAAGCCAGGAACGAGGCCGGTTGCAACTTTGTTGTTGAAATCAAGGTCTGTAACACTCCAGAGTCCATCAGAGGTTGCCTTTGATACGACCACACCATTGAATTGAGGAACATCAGCGGTAAGACGCAGTGTTAACGGGGCAGGGGATGCACTGCCTGGAGTGAATTGGAACGACCTGAGACCCCAACCTTCCAACATATTGCCTGTAGAAGACCATGGTGTGCTCCAATCGCTGTTAACTTCTGTTGGTTGAGCACGACAGAATGTACCTCCTGAGCATGCTGGGTTCAAATCCAAGTTAGGGTAACCGTAGATTCCCTGGTCAGAGTCTAAGGTCGCTGCAATACTGAAATTTGCAAAGATCTCACTCATGGTGGTACCGACCGCACCAACTGGACCAGATTGAGGAGAGAGTGCTAGATTTTCAACACCTTGGCCACCTGTTGCAGAGTCTTGAACCAATTGTCGTACAGCAGGGCCGCCTCCAAGATGTTCAGCGAGGTACATGGTAAACATGTATCCTGCACCATAGTCTGAAATGCGTTGATTCCACCATCGAACGGATTGCTCAGGGTTGCCCGTCCAGGCATTAACGTGCCCGGTGAGGGTAGAGTCCGCTCCAAAACACAAGTAAATTGCAACATCAGCATTTCCTTCATCAATCCACAAATTTTCATAGGGGTCAAGAGCGTTGTGAAGAAGATGTTCAAGTTCGTGCGCAAGAATGGATTTACCCCACGCAAGGGTTATGTCTGCGTAGTCAACGAAGACCGATTCGGTAGAACTTGAAAGCGAGGGGGAAAAATATCCTCCTGTGTTGTAGGCTCCATCTATATCGTAAATGACGATCTGGACTTGGCAGTTGTTGTCAACATCGGGGGGTGCAAGCCCTCGCCCGTCCTGGTAGTCTTTGCCGTAGTATGTCGTCATGGTAGGATAAATTGTGGTATCCCATGTGCTGGCAAGGTTGTTGAGTACCGTTGATGAGAGCGTTCGTCCGTTTTGGACGACGAAAGCAACACTGTTTGTGGTCTTGGCAACATAGGCATCAAGGGAGCCGCCAGAAATGCTAACGGTAAGACTGTCGCCAACAACATGGGGGGAACAAGCGCGCCCCGATGCACGAGCACTTGTCGTGTCGATAACCATATCATCAACACCAGGCCGACCTGCTTCAACCCAGGCTTGCCTCATGAATTGTGTTGCGGACACGACGGGCTCGTTTTCGTGAATAAACAAATACTCACTTCCACTACTGGGGTTGAATTCACTGATATTTCCGATGACCACGCCATCCGATTCAACAGCAGCGGATGAAGTCGTATCTTCACTTGAATCCGCAGTGGCGGTTAATGCAAACGGACTCAAGCTCATGAGCAGCAAAAGGCCAACAAAAACAAGAGCAGAAGTGGAGCGCTGTTCCGACAAAAAAATCACCATAAAGAATCGCTTGACAGATTCCCAATTTAGCCAAACGAAAGGAGGTATTTAAGAGTCCGTGGTGGAGGCATCAGCATGCATCGTCTCAGCCCCTCCGGCAAGCACCCTCAAAAGTTGGTTTGCTTGCTCATGAGTGTAACGCTCTTGATGACACTCGGTAGCTCATTTGCAACAGCTGAGCAAAGCCACACCTCATCGCCGGATCTTTGCGAGCAGGTTGACCAACTTGCGTTTGACGGAAACAAAGCCAACGCCTCCGTCACATGGCAAGTTGACCTCGGGCCACGCACACCCGGATCGGAAGGGTCTGCTGTCTTCCGCGAAAACGTGACAACTGACCTAAAAAACGCAGGCTGGGAAGTGACCACATCAAATCATATCAGCCACGGATTAAACCTCACCAATGTATTTGCCCGTTGGAATTCCACATCCAATACTACTGAGCAAGTGGTTCTATCTGCGCATTACGATTCTCGAAGTCATGCAGACCGAGACCTCAATGAGAGCAATCGTTCCCTGCCAGTCCCCGGTGCAAATGACGCTGCCAGTGGCGTTGCCGTTCTCCTAGAACTTGCAAACCATATCCCTCAAATGAACCTCGGTTATGATGTTGTCATCTTCCTGAATGACGCCGAAGACCAAGGTGACAATTACACCCTCGGGGCTGAGGCTTGGGCGGACAACCTCTCAGAGGCCGAGATCGCAGCCACACAAGCCTTCATTTTGCTTGACATGATTGGAGATGCGGATTTGCAACTTCATAACATCAACCCGGGAAACGAAACGCTGAAGTCCACTGTTGTTGAACTCGGGACTGCTCTTGGATTGGTAGAAGGCACCACAGGATGCAATGGAGTTGCTGGATTGGACATCATCAGATACGACGTAGCCGTGGGTGTTTTGGACGATCATGTTCACCCTCACAGGTTAGGCATACCGAGTATTGACTTGATGGATACCCAATATGGGGATGCAAAATCCATGACATTTGGAACCTACTGGCACACAATGGAAGACACTCCTGACAAAGTGAGCGCAGAGTCATTGAGCGCAGTTGGACGAATCGTCGAACTCGGGCTAAGAAGCAATGCATTCGTTAACCTCGACGAGGTTCCGATAGAAACTCAGGAGAACAACTCCCTTTTGTCGGTAAACGATGAAGAAAGAGAAGATGAAGTTCAAGAATCACAAGGAGTTTCTGGATTGTTTGTCATTGCGGGCATGTCGTTGCTTACCACCATAGGCCTCATCATTTATGTCGAGTTCAAATTAAAACATTGAAGCAAATCGGCCGCGGTTTTTGAGGGGAAGGGGTATTATCCGCGCACGCTGTCGCAGTAACAGAGGGGGGCAAGGAGTTGGACGAAGACCGCGAACGCCGAATGAAAGCCCTAAGAGACCGAGTTCAAGCAAAGAAAAATGCTGGGGCGCTTGTTGAGGTTGAGGAGCCAATCGTCATCAACCAAGATGAATACGAAGAGGTTGTTACGAACGAAGTACCCGAACAAGATGATTGGTATGAGATGCTTGACAGAGACGCTGATCGTTGGAGAAATTTAGCCGCATCGCTTGTGCTGATTGGAAGTATACTCGGAATCATTAGTGGTGCTTTAATCCTCCAAGGGAATCCTTCTGAAGCCTTTGTTTCTGCATGGTCGTCTGACAAACAGACTGCTGATATCTCAGGAGAAATACTCCTTGATATCGAGGGCACTGGAGTCGAGAACGTAACTGTTGAACTGCTTGATGGAAAATCTAAGGCGCTCCTTCAATCAACCGTAACCAACGAATACGGATATTATTCACTTGATAATGTGGCCAAAAAAACCCATATCTTAATCTTCGCAAAAGATGGATTTCAAACCGTTGAACGAACCTTCACTCCCGATGATGCAGGCCTTATGCCTGTCACCATGAAAACCGGCAATGACACTCGCTACGAAGACAATTCGGAATCGATTGGGGGTCCGACACTTGATTTCGCAGTAGCACTTGCAAGCGGAATAGGGATTGTTACCATTCTCGCATCCTTCGCGGGCGTACAATCCGCTGTTGAAATGAGGCGAGGACTGCACTACCGAAGGAGTCAATATTTTGCTGGATTCGCCTTATTTGGTAGAGGATTTATTATCATTGGACCAACCCTAATCCTTGCTGGAATGATTCTCAACATGTTTGCAAAATTTGATTTTGAAGACCAGCAAGAGGACTGAGACATGTATTTGATTTCAGTTGAAGGGGGTGACGGCTCCGGCAAAGGAGAAGCCGCTAGAATTCTCGCTGAACTCCTCAGTGAATTCCCGTTTCCAGACGTTGTTTCAACGCATGAGCCACGTCGCCACAGTGAACTTGGAAAACTGGCCCTCTCCTCAGTGAAGTTAGGCGACAAAACGCCGCTTGAAGAGGCCGGTCTTTTTGCTGCAGACCGCTTGGACCACTCTCATACATTCATACGACCTCTGCTCGCAAGCGGATGTGTCGTCATATCAGACCGCAACATTCACTCTTCGCTGATTTACCAGGGTGTTGTTGGAGAATTAGGGCTGGAACAGGTTGCAAAAATGAATGCTGCAGCCATGATCCCAGACTTGGTACTATGGATTGATTGCGACCCAAAGAAAGCCATGAAGCGAATCAAAACCGGTACTTTGCGCATGACAAGTGAAAAGCAAGAATATTTTGAAACCAAAGAGATTCAAACTACAATCCGTAAAGGATTCCATGACCTTCTGGCAGGGGAAGTCACGGTACCTGCTCCATTTAATCAATGCCATGTGGTTGGACCCATCCTCAATGAAGGCGGATTGGATGAGCTGAGAAGGTCATTAAGAAGTGAATTACGACGTTTCTTCAATCGCAAACCTTCGCCATTAAATGTCGATGGCGACGAAGTTGACCGGACGATGCTCAATCAATTGGTCCGCGATGTCAAAAAACAGACTCGCCTCCCTGGAGCCCCTCAAGAGCGTACTGCAATTCATATTGGCTGGTTATCCGGTAAATCTCCTGCTGAATGGATGCAAGAAGCCGAAGACAATTGGCCAACTCAAACCGCTCAAGAACACGATGTTCCAGCAACTCCATTTGCGCATTCATGCTGGTCCATTCTCGGAACGCTTTCACTCATGGTTGGCTCAAGTGAAGTGCCACGATTGCACGCTTCATTGGGCCCCATTCGTATGGTTACACAGCGCCATACTCAACGCCTTGTCAAATGGCTCTTGGCTGAGCATTGGATCTTTAAACAACAATCTCATGTTCCTTTTTCAGACGCACAAGTGTTCAAACTTAGAGATGAGCGTTTGGGATTTGCTCGCCTGACTCTTGCCATGTGGCCCCTTAGAGCCCATCTTGCATCTTGGAGAAGGGCGAATCCCGACAAAGCATGGTCAACAGCTCTGGAAGACATATTCCACACTGAAGAAGGCAAAACCATCTCATCAGGATTGAAGAAAGCGATTTCTGACATTCATCAACGCCTTTCAATCCTCACAAGCGGCCATCAGGGTTGCCCTTTACCAACAAATGAATCAGAATTATTGGTTTGGTGGTCCAATGCACCACCAAGTCACTCTGATTCGGCTTGACCCTGCGTTTCAAGAAGGGTGAATCTTGAGTTGCCTGGCAAAATCACCGCACCTGCTTCTGAGAACAATTGAGCTCGTGAAGAAAACATGCCGCACATCAAAACTCCTAGTCCAAATCCAAACGGAAGCCCGGTGAGAACACGCTTGAAATTTGTCGATTCGTATGAGGTTAAAAGTTGGTAGAAGCCATCAAACAACATTGGCATACACAATAACAATCCGCAACCAAACCATGCGATGAAACGCCGGTCATTTTGGTAGATCTTCAAGAGCATTGATTCGGGAAGCACAGAGAGGCAAGTATCCTTCACAGTCCACCGATTCCAACCACGACGGGTGAACAATAATCCACCGAGGAACAATCCAAAAAATATGCCGAGATCTCGTGTACAAAACGGCGTTTGGTTTTCATTAAATTCAAGCGAGCGCTCATGCTTCTGATGGCAATTTAAGTCCCCAAAGGCATAGATGAAGCCGGCATAGGGGTTCATCTCACTCCAAGCGTACCCATTATTGAGTTGCTCTCCGCCCTCTCCAAGCGGATCAGCAGGTATGGGTTCATTTCCTGCGGAACCCCAACCATCGTAGGAATAGAAGTCAATCGCATTGGCCCTGCCCTCGACGTGTTGAACGGTACCTGGGGCCAAAGTATATGGGGCGATGAAAAAGGAAAGGACCAAAAAACCAGATATGCCCAGAACCCACCAACCAATTTTTGATTCGCGGGCGCGGTCTTGCAATCCGTTGCGCTCCATGACTCTGCGTCTTCAACGGTATCTATTGATTTATTCCCTTTTTCAGCAAAGCCTTCAATTCAAATGCCTATCACGCATTTGTATGGCTGAGGAACTCCCTCCACGTATCGGCCTCATCACCGGTTTTCAAGCCGGGGCGTTTATCGGACTTTTTCTTGGCTTTTCTCTTGCAGTTGTTTCTGCCTTGACCGACCCGGATGCATTGGTTCGATTGGTTCAACTTATGTGCTTGACACCGTTTATTTGTGCTATTCTACTGGGACCTTTTCTTGGATGGAGAAGAGCGCCCTTCTTCAGCAAAGACGACCCTCTTGATGAAGCAAGAGTTCTTCTTGACCCGTTCAATGAAGGGCAGGGCAAGTGGAGGGTGCTCAGCCATGTAAGAGGTGACGGGCGAGCCGTTCGTATTGACCTTCATAATTCATCACAACCTCTTGAAATTGTCAAGGCCACCCTGGAAATGACTGAAAAACATAGTGTTCGCTACATCGTTGGAAGGGGTGAACAACGTAGCCGCAGCCCAATGCTTCGCAACCAAGTTCTGAGCTACATTGAACAACATATTCCGCTTAACCGACGGAGAAGGACCTCTTCGTCTGTTGAAGTCCTCCCTCCCTCTGTGATTGCACACATGGAATCGACACACATCATGCACCGTCGCTTGTTTTACCTTCTTCCGATCATTCTTCTATTCGCTTGGTTAGAGATGCGGTGAATCAATCTAAGCTAGGAAAAGAACAGCCCTATGAGGGAGGGTTGGTTCGCAATGGTATGGCTGGGGAACTTGATAGGGCGATGAGCCGGCTCAAGCACCGTGACATTCGGACGCGAAGAAGAGCAGTCCGTACGTTGGTTGAACTTGAAGACCCAAACAGCCTCAAGGCGTTCAAATCTCTCTTGGGTGATGAAGACTCTTGGTTTGTTTCAAAGGCTTTGGATGCTTATAGAAAATGGGCACCTGAGGTCGGCATTGATGCTGTGTTGGACCTCACCGGCCATTCTTCAGTCAATGTTCGTCGCTGTGGTGCAAATCTCCTTGATTCATTGCGAACAGACGCCGTAGCTACTGCGGTCATCATGCTCGATGATGACGATTCAGTGGTGAGAAGAAAGGCAGCAGATGCCTTGCTCGCCCATGGAGACAAAGAGGCAATTGGTGCAATGCACAGCCATACCAACGACACAATACGAAGTCTCGCAATGCGTCATCATTCATGCTCAAAGAGTCAATTGACCAACGGTCTAAAAGATGCATCTTCTGTGGTTCAAATCGAGGCGTTGCGCAGCCTTTTGACTCGGGATGAGGCTGTTGACATCGCCCTCATAGAACCTTTTTACAAACTTCAATCTGAAATCGTAAATCTGTTCCTCTACGTTGCAAAACATGCCCCTGAGAGCCTTTCGTCCCTTACAAAAAAACTCGGCCCTCAGCATTTCCACGACATCACAAAGCACCTAAGAGCAAATGTGGACTCGTCCGAGGACATGCTCATAGAAACTCTTCTTGAAGCAAATATGTATTCAATCGTTACGCGATGGTTGATTCATAGAGGGGCTGATGAAGATGAATTGCGTTGGTCCATGATCCGCAATGATGAAGTCGACATCATTGAGCGTAGCAAATTGCTTGAACGACTAATCGGCCGAGCAGATGAACCTGCTGTGCAGGCAGAAGTTACCGAGTTCATGGATTCAAACCCCCCAACTTTGCTCATGGTAGCGTGCGAGAACCTATCAACCGCCGCAAATGAACTGGCCTCATGAGCGAGACGTATTCTGGCTTCAGTTTCTCAGCCGACGCCACACAAGGTGAACATCATCACTTGCATGTTGGAATTTCTATTGAAGGCCCGTTCACAGGCAGAAAACTGAGCATGAAGTTCCCCCGGTGGGTTCCGGGGTCGTACTTTATTCGTGAACCAATGCAACATCTGTTTGATTTCACAGCCAAAACAGAAACTGGAAAGGAATTGCGATGGAAAAGAGTTGGAGTTGATGGAATTGAAATCTCAATCCCAAAGGATACAAAGACAGTGCATTCTGCCTACACCTTGCTCGCTGCCCAACTCAGTGTTCGCTCCACCCACCTTGACCGAACACATTTGCACCTCATGCCCCCTTTTACATGGATGATGCCAGAGCGAGGAATTGCCAAGGAACGGTTGAATCAGACCCACAAGATCTCGCTATCAGCACCCTCGTCTTGGTCTCCAGCAACACAATTTACCCCCTCAAAATCATCAATTACAAAGAATGAAGTGACCACTTGGCATTATTCTGCACCAAACAGAGACCACTTTTGGGATGGAATCGTGGAGTTGAACGAAAATGAAACAATAACACATATCGTTGACGGGAGAACACATCATCTCAAGATTTGGGACAGCGGTGGGCATCAACCTAACAAAGAACGTCTTGATGTATTTATCACGGATATGGAACGAATCATCAAAGAACATCATGCCCTGTTCGGTTTACCTAAATGGGGAACTTACACGACCGTGCTTCATCTTACAAATTCCAGTAGAGGCGGTTTAGAGCACCTTAATTCCCAAACATCAATGATGCCGAGAAACTGCCTGTTCCCTGGTCATGAGGACGAATACCGTGACCTTGTGAGCCTTTTTTCACATGAATACCTCCACCAATGGAACGTGAAACGCTTGCGTCCTAAGAATTTCATAGATTATGATTTGCAAAAGGAAGTCCATACTGACCTTCTCTGGTGGTTTGAAGGAGGGACTTCTTGGCTTGGAGATATGCTATGTGTTCGTTCCGGAGCTTGGAGCGAGGAAGATTGGAGAAAGGATTTCCAGCGTAAAATGAAACGCCATACTACCAAGAATGGAATGCACAGAGAATCACTGGCTGAATCGAGTCATGATGCGTGGATACACCTCTATAGAAGCGGCCCCTACACTCGTGAAAATCAAATATCATACTACCTTGAAGGAGAATTGGCGATCATGTGTTTGGATGTGGAATTACAAAAGCGAAGCAAAGGCACATACGGGGCTTGTGACCTGATGGCAGAACTTTGCAGGCGCTATGCACTCGAATACGATTCAAGCGACCAAGGTGGCATTGATTACAAATCCCTTCGCTCCACGCTCAAAGACGTACCAGGGGGCAAAAGTATGGGGCCATACTTAGATAGATTGGTCCATAACAGGGAAGTTCCGGATATCGCTAAAGCAATGCGATTTTTCAGATTGAGAATTGACCCCGAAAAGCCAGAAGCGCCATCAAATGCATGGCTTGGGGTTGGATTAAGGGAACAAAAAGGAAAGGTCGTGATTACAACCTACCATACTGGCTCGCCGCTTCGAACAATAAGTCAAGTCGGCGACGAATTAATCGCCATTGATGGACTTCGAATTAATTCCTCATCTCATCTCGCATCTCTACTGAAAGGGCGACAAAACACGGAGATAGAGGTTCATTTTGTCCATGAAGGCACCCTTGTCAGTGCACAGGTCAAGTTACCCCACCCGCCGCAACATGGCATTAAGTTGGCCGGTAAAGGAAACGATGCATGGAGGTCTTACATTAAGACGCGTCAGGTCCATGATTGAGCGGCTCCAAGAGTACATCCAATGGTATGAAAATCGGAGGAGTGTCCTCTGCAAGTGTGTGCCTACTGGTCTTTGGAGGAAACACTTCATCAGATAAGCTCATTTCAATGACCTCTTCCTTGGAAAGGCTTGATCTTCCCGAAGCTGGCCATACATCTACACTAATCTCTTCATCCCCTAGATAATCAACGCATAAGGCTGGAACTCGATTCAAGCCAAGTTGTACCGCAATTGAATGACGGTGATGTCCATCAAGAATCGCCCCTGTCCTTGAATCTACAATCAGGGGTTTTGTATATCCACCCCAACGTTGCGTCATTTCAAGCAACTTGTCCCGATTACGGGCTTTTACCTCTTCATGGGGCTTGAGCCAACTTAAAGGTACGAGTTGAACATCTTCCTCTGACCATTCCATATCCCTCGGAGCAGCCATTAAGGCATAATGGTTTTTCAACCGTGGGCTCTCGTTGATAGATTGGGACAACTATGGTCAAAGGCCGAGAGATTCAATTTGGAACGGAGGCTGACATTGAAGGTCGGCCATGTCCTGATTCCTTATCCGAATGGATTGATGGCCTTCCTGAGGACCTAATTGAAATTGTAAATCAGCTCGCTAACTCGGGATTTGGCGCTTGGACGGTGGGGGGTTGCGTAAGAGACGCTTTACTGGGAGCGCCTATTGGAGACATTGACCTTTGTTCGACCTGCCCCCCGGAAATTGTCATGGACATATTCGGGACGGACGCAATACCAACTGGAATTCAGTTTGGAACCGTTACCATCAAGGGAAGAAACCAGCATTATGAACTTACCACACTGCGTAGCGAAGGGGTCTATCGGGATGGACGTAGACCTGAACACGTACAATGGGGAAATTCGCTGTTGGAAGACCTCAGCCGACGGGATTTTACAATTAATTCAATGGCCATTGACCTCGCTCGCAAGAAACTGTATGACCCGTTCGATGGTTTAGTTGACCTCTCAGAACATACCATTCGAGCAGTAGGTGACCCAATGCAGCGCTGCGATGAAGACGGGCTTAGAATTTTTCGAGCATACCGATTTTTGGATCGTGGTAATTTAGGACTTTGGAACCTCAATGTGGAACTCCATGCCGCAATGCAATCAAAACAACCGATATTGTCAAAGGTTGCTATTGAACGTAAATGGACCGAATTACAGAAAGTTTTGATGGGTCCTCACGCAGCCTCAGTGCTGAAATTAATGATCGAAGATGGCGCTTTACATCATGTCCTTCCTAACGCCCAATTTGTGAATCCAACCATCTTGTCCCTTTTGGAACAATACACTGATCTAAGCTGGACCATCAAACATCGTCTTGCTTTCCTTTTGGTTGAATTTGATGGCAAGGAAGTCCATCAATCATTGAAGAGGCTAAAACTTCCAAATACGCTTTTGAAGAATACCTCTGAATTTCACGGCTTTCTCGGACATGTCCCTAAACCTCACTCAGCGGCTCTTCGTGTGTTCCGTTATTGCCTCAAAGAAGATGCTGAATTGCATTTAAAATTCCAACGAATCTTGATTGATGCATCAATTTCAGTACATGGCTTGGGCCCATTATCCGGTAAAGTGGATGAAATCGCAAGGAAATGGGTGGAATTGAAACCCCAACAAACAAATCATCAATGCCTTGTTGATGGCCACTGGATCATGAACAGAACTGGAATAGAGCACGGAATAAGGCTTGGAAGATTAAAACAATGGCTGCACCGACTTCAAATCGAACACGACCTTACATCAGTATCGGAGATAGAAATGGAACTAAGTCGCATATCTTGGCAGCACAGTGAGCCGTCAACATGGCCTCAATTACGCTTCCCATGAGGACATCACGGCATCACATTGATGACGGATTGAGTTTTGGAGACCTACATGGCGGAGAAAATATTGCTTCCACCTCGTCCTGCATTTGAAGGTCAAGTTATTTCCTTGAAGCAGAGAATAGAAGACATCAGCAATCAAAATCGCATGGCCCGATTGCTTAATCAAAACTTCAATACATGGCTTAACGGTTCATCGATGTCTGCTTTGGCCCTCACCCAAGAATTGGATAAGGACAAAGATGGAGTTATTTCTTCAAATGAATTTTCGGATATATTGGCGAAAATGACCGGAGAGCGACCTCCTGATTGGGTCGTAGACCTGATGTTTTCCTTCGTTGATGCAGATCCTTCTGCGGGTATTCCTGTGGCCAACTGGATGGCTTTTCTAGCTGCAAACGGCCTTGAAATTCCAGACTCTATGTTTGAATTGGACATTCCTCTCGCAGGAACCCTTAGCAGCCAAGGCACGGATTTCTTTGTTGACCAGCCGATGAATCTCAGTGTCAAATTTTCGCTTGACATAGAATCCTATACCATCACGGTTCAACAAGATGGAATTGACCAACAAGAGCAATTTACAACCCCGGTTTCTCAGATGGATGAGTCCAATTATGATACATTCATTTTGGAGCCCGACGAGCCAGGAATCTACACCATTACGCTATTGATTGATGGAAAGGCTTTGGATTCAATTTCAGTGGCAGTGCTCGAAATTGAAGAAGAAGACTGGCCTGAAGAGGAAGAAGAAACCATTGAGGTTGTAGATGAACACACGCCTTTGGCCATCAAAACAGCGCCTTCAAATGAATTTGCATCGTTCATAGAAACGGTAGAAAGTACACGTTTGCGAAGTGAGGCAATGAGCATCATCGGGGGTGCCCCTGCCTATACTCTCAATGGGATTGTAGAAAAAGTCAGCACCACCTTACTTGGCGACCAGGAGTACAAGAATGGACTTACTGCACATTGCTTATCATCCGAAGGTAATCGCGTGCAAGTGATGATGAAATCCCAGGAAACCGCACCTGCTGTAGCAGGAACAACAGTTTCACTCAAGGTCCAGCCTGTCATGTGGGAAATCGCTGTTCGAGAACTGGTCTGTAAGGAACTTTAATCAATTCAAAGCTCTTGAAATAACGATTCTTTGAACCTCTTGTGTACCCTCATAAATTTGAGTAATCTTAGCATCCCTAAAGAAGCGTTCAACAGGGAATTCCTTGGTATATCCATAACCGCCGAGAACTTGTATGGCTCGCTCTGAGACCCACATTGCTGTATCACCAGCAAACAATTTTGCCATACTGGCTTCCTTGGAGTGCCGGGGGCCATCTGAATGGTAGTGTTGCTCTTTTGTCCAAGCAGCTTTGTAGACCATTAGACGTGCTGCATCGATTTGAGTCGCCATATCTGCAAGATAGGCCATGATCATTTGATGGTGTGCAATCGGTTTTCCAAAGGCCTCTCGCTCATGAGCATACTTGAGTGCGGATTCGTAGGCACCTTGGGCAATTCCCAAAGCTTGGGCAGCAATTCCAATCCTACTGTTGTCCAAGGCGTTCATAGCAATAGGGAAACCTGCTCCAACCCCCTTCAAGACATTCTCTACAGGTACTTTGCATTCATTGAGAACCAAGGTACATGTATCGGAAGAGCGGATTCCAAGTTTGTCTTCTTTCTTCCCGACTGAAAATCCTTCAAAATCAGAATCAACAATGAAGGCTGTTGTCCCTCCATGCTTCTTAACGCCGTAATCGGGATGGTCTACATCCTTAGCAAAGAGAACAATAATCTTGGCTTGAACTCCGTTTGTAACCCACATTTTCTCTCCAGTAAGGAGATAATGTGTGCCGTCTTCTGAGAGTTTTGCTTTGCAAACCATAGCGGCAGCATCCGTCCCAGCACCTGATTCAGACAGTGAATAAGCCCCCACCTCACCAGCAGCAAGCCTGGGCAAGTACATCTTCTTTTGAGCATCGTTACCATGCAGCGCAATGGTCATCGAACAAAGACCGACATGGACGCAGTACATTACAGCAAAAGACGGGTCAACTCGGGCGAGTTCTTCAATGATGATCGCTTCTGAAACATCATCTACGGGAGATCCACCGTATTCATCGGGTATTGTAATGCTTTGAAGGCCAAAATCGATGAACGCTTCCCATTCCTCGGAAGGTGGTATTTGATTCTGGTCTCGATGCTCAACCGTAGGCGCTAGTACCGTTTCTGCGAAGTCGCGGACCAATTCACGAATCATTTGCTGTTCATCGGTTTCTTGAAAGTTCACGGTTCCACCGTTGGTAGCCAAGATGCCGAGTTTCTTAACCCGTTTGTTTTATTTTGTTTGCAACATTTTCCCTCATCCTTCATATACCACCCACGAGAGCCGCGTCTAAGAGGGAAGACCATGGATGAGGAAATCGTGGAATTTGCTATTGCACACAACCGAAAATATTCGTTGGACCATCTATGGTACCAACAGAAAGACCAGAAATTGATGATTGGGGTAAGCGAGTACATGAAAGTCGAAATCGGCGATGTGCTTCGTGTTATTCTCCCACAAGCTGAAACTGAAATTGATGAAGGAGGGAGTATGTTCTCTCTTTGGACAGCCGACGAGAAAGTTTCGCTTACATCACCCTTTGCTGGAATCATTTCAGATGTTAACGGCGAAGTAGAAATCAGCCCCGACCTTGTCAATGATTCTGCATATGACCACGGATGGATCATTTTACTTGAACCGCACGAACTCAAAATGAATCCGGATGACAAGCAAGTACTGGAAAATCTCTTGGAACCCGATGAGTACGTTGAGTACCTTGCTGAACTTTGATTCACAAACAAGAACATTCAATTTCGTCATCTTCAACGATGAAGGATGATAAACGAACGGTCACTCGTATTGTCATGGACGAACCAATGCTACGATTGCGGGAAAGTCTCGCTAAAGCCCCCATCATTTGGAAAGGGGATTATCCCTACTTCATTCACCCGATAACAGATGGAGTGCCGAGGATGGATCCCGCTATCCTTCAGGCCATTACCCATCTTTCGCAATCTCGAATCAACTGGTCAGAGGTAGACCTCCTGCTTGGAATTGAAGCCATGGGGCTTCCACTAACTGCCCCGTTAAGTATGGCGACTGGAATACCGTTGGTCATCGCAAGAAAACGTACCTATGGACTGGAGGGGGAAGTGAAAATTGACCAATCCACAGGGTATTCTAAGGGAGCCATGTATCTCAACGACATCAACCAAGGAGAACGAATCGCAATTATTGACGACGTGCTTTCAACAGGTGGAACACTTGAAGCAGTCATTGAAGGGATTCGTAGAGCCGGTGCCGAGGTATCACACATCATCGCAGTTGTTGAAAAGGGAGATGGATTGGAGCGCCTTCGCTCGTTATATCCCGATATCTCAATACAATCTTTGGTTCGATTGAGAATGGATGGAGAAACCATCGTACTCTTGGATGATGATTGCTGAATTTGATGGGTGGTTTCATGAGGGGTGGGCATCGCCGACTACTTGGGGAGACGCATGGACCTGAACCGGCACGACTTCGAATTGGACGAGTTGATGGAGCGTATTCGCACCAATGACAACCGCCTAATTGCGCTTCAGGTCCCCGAAGGACTGAAAATGCAGGCCCTTGAGATGATGGACACCATTGAGACTGAAACCAGCGCACAGGTTGTCCTTGCAGCAGACCCGTGCTACGGGGCTTGCGATTTGGTTCATGACAAAATGCAGTTGATGGGCGTTGAACTGGTAGCTCACATGGGCCATTCTCAAATGAACATTGACTCAGGTATGCCAACTCAATTTATCAACGTCACTTACGACGGCGACCCCGAGCTTTCCCCGGTCCTTCCATGGCTGAACCAACATCGTGAAATGGCCCAACGAAGAATGAGGCAACAAGAGCAGAATGACGGGCTGACTGAAGAGGAGGCTCAAGAACGATTTATGGATGCAGTTGGCCGAATGGCCCCTCTAAGTAATACCAAACTCGGACTTGTTGGTTCAATCCAACATCTGCACCTCCTACCGGAATTCCATGACCGTCTTGAAAAAGCAGGCTTTGATGTGACGATTCCAATCGGTGGCGCAAGGCTTTCCTTCCCAGGGCAAGTTCTTGGTTGCAACTATTCGGGAGACGATCCTAGCATAGGACATTATCTCTTCTTGGGAAGTGGAGATTTCCACCCTATTGGGCTCGTTCTTCACACTGGAAAACCTCTCGCTATGCTCGATCCATATACAGGTGACGCCGAAGAGATGTCTCTCGAACGCATTGAGCGAATCTTGCGCCAGCGCTTCGGACTCATCATGAGTGTCCAAGACGCCCAAACATTTGGTATCCTAATCGGAGAAAAACCGGGACAAATGCGCCGAACCTTGGCGTTGCGAATGAAGCGCATGCTTGCAAAACAAGGCAAGAAAGGATATCTGCTCGCCTTGGAACATGTTGGGCCCGAATTGATTGACTTTTATCCAGTTGATGCCTTTGTCAACACCGCCTGCCCGAGAATCGCCATCGACGATGCAGTGAAGTATAGAAAACCACTCATCACACCGTTTGAACTTGAAGTTGCCCTTGGAGAAAAGAAATGGGAACTCGGGTATCAATTCGATGAAATACCTTGAAACGAATGTGGACAAAACTCCACAATTCGCCATTCAAGAGGCGGAAGAGAACCACATCTTTTAGAACGGTTGACATGAGCATTCCCATGTTATGAGCGGATATCTTGACCGAATCGGAGCGGGTTTCATCCTTGCGAATCCTTCCGTTTTGGATTATGACCACCTTCCTGATGAATTGGTTGGCCGTGAGGAAATTAAGCAAGAGCTCGCCTCTAAATTCGCTGCTATCGCATCTCCGGAAGGGGCTTCCAGAGCAGTCATTACAGGACCTGTGGGTTCCGGCAAAACAGTACTTGCAAAAACCTTCTGTCGTGATTTGGTTCGTCACCTGGCAGGGAAACGAAATATTGAGGTCGCTCATGTCAATTGTCGGAATGCTTCTACGAGCATGCGTGTGGCTCAACGTATCCTCCATCAATTGGATCCTGGCCATCCCGATCGAGGGCTTTCTATGGGTGAATTGCTGTTGAGTTTGAGGAAGATGCTACGTCGTTCATCAACCCACCTCGTGGTCGT